>Ga0209400_1001104_pt1 | contig 22642 bp, 25 predicted proteins | sample M_130807_EF_Meta_FD_187313 | JGI IMG/M metagenome (GOLD analysis project Ga0209400, IMG submission 187313) | Freshwater microbial communities from Lake Montjoie, Canada to study carbon cycling - M_130807_EF_MetaG (SPAdes) (version 2) | ecosystem: Environmental > Aquatic > Freshwater > Lake... | reverse complement strand
ATTATTTTTAAGTTTTTTATTCATTTTTATTTTCTATTTTATAATATAAATAATAACCAATAATATTTATATTATTTTTTATACTTTAATCCAAACAAACTTTTCTTCAAAAGCTCTTTGGCTCCACCTTTTCTAAAGGTGGATTTAGACATATTGATAACTAGTATGTTTGTTGAAATAATCAGCATCTCTTGTAAGCTCACGTGATGGAACGCCACCACGAATCCATCCTTCCGATGCAACGCCTTCAACACAGTTAGCTGGGTTCATGATTTGTTCTTTAATAGCTGGTAATAAAGGCGTAGAATGATAAGTAGCATAACTCTTTTCACTTAAATTAGAAATACTCTTTTTGTTAACAATTTGTTCACCTTGTTGAATTTGTGATTCAATAACTGGATTAACTGAACCTCTTCCTAAATATGGAACAGTTGCAAAAGGACGTTGAAATAGATCAATGTGACATCTTGGATGTGTTTGGATGCTACCAATTAAAAGATTGGATGAATCATCAATATTGCAACCTCCTGCACCACTTCCATAACCACCTTTGTAGAAAACGCCTGGCTGTGATGTTGCTAAAGTCTTGGGATTTTTCATTGAGCAATCGGTTGAAAAATAATTTTGTAACATATAATTTGCAAATTCTACATTTTGAATATCAGATTGTGATTTGCAACAATCATCTAAACCAATTCTTGACATATTATCAAAAGTATAACTAGAAACATTTGCCATTTTTTATATTATATATATAAAACATTATTTTTTTGTATATGTTTCTAAAAATATACAAAAAAATAAAATTGATTGTAATTTATTATCAATCATTGTTTATAATAATTATAATATTGATATGAAACAAATTCAGAAAATGAGTCAAGAAGAGTTTGAAAACACAAAATGTTTTATAAAACATAATGTTGAAGTAAATGAATACCGGATGCATAAACTTATTTATAATTCAGGAATTATAAATGTGCCAAAAATATATAGATATGATAATAGACTCCAATAATATAAAAGCCATTAATGAAATAATTAAGTATTGTAAAAATAAAAAAAAAATACATGATATATATATGAAAGCAATGGATAATAATAAAGATGAAGCAATGTGGTATAGTTTGTTACTACTAAATAAAGTACCAATTGATAATAATGAAGATGAAGAAATGTGGTATAGTTTGTTACTACTAAACAAAGTCTAATTCAATAAATCCTGTAAGCGCTGGAATATAAATTTTTTTATCAATAACTTGAATACACCTAGTAAAAGGGTAAGACAAATCAAATGTAAAGACACCATTGTTATTAGAATATTTAATAAGGTCATCAAAAATAAAACATCTCATTTTATTATTTTCAATTGTATGATCTTTAAAAGTGTCATTACTAATAATTTTACAAGGACGATTTAAATAAGCCATCACTGTGAAAATGTCATCGTTATATTTATAAGGTGTCGCAAAAAATAATTTACCCGCCAATATTTTCTTTATCTTATTATTTTTTAAATGTTTAGTATGAATAATGATTAAACTGTTTTTAAATTTGTTAATAACAAATTCTAAATCTGTTATGGAATTCTCATTAAAGTCACCCTTTCTAGAATACATAATGTTACCAGCGTCAATGATATGTTCATAAGGATTATTTATTGTGTTAAAAAATAAATCCTTATCATCTACTTTAGAATATATTTTATTGAATTCATCTTTAGCTTCATTAAAAACATATCTTTTAAAATTAACATTATAAAATACTTTTCCAGTGTAATCAAGATTAATAAAATGTCCATCTAAAAATCTAAGAAGATAATTCAAATCATTTTCAATTAAAAATGTAATATCTTTCGGAAGAATCGAATCAAATGGAATATATTTCAAAAATAATTCTTCACATAGATTTTTATTTTGTTTATTATAAGCAATATAATGAAAGTAGTCACGTCTTCTAGATAACAATGGTAAGACTCGATTAATAATTTCTTGATTATCAGTATAAATACCATATTGTAAAATCAATGAAATTATGCTATTATTTTTTAAACTAAGTAAATAGTTAAAATCAAATTGTTTAATAGCTTCAAAATTTCTTTCATTTAATAAAGTATGAAAGTTATGGCATAAATAATTAATTGACATAACTATAAATTAATAGTTATATTAATAAATTGCTCAATTTTTTAATGATTTAGTAAATTCTTCTTTAATTATACTATTATAATCCACAAACTTTATTTCTTTCATATTAGGCGACATTTTAGTACAAATGGAAAAGTCTTTATATTTTTTATATAATTTACCACTAATCTTATTCATAAAATGTAAAATACTTCTTGGTTTTTTATGTCTAAAGATAGGAAACGGATGATATGTTATAGTTTTAAATATAGTGTTGATTTTATCACTTAGTTTAGGATTAACCATAACAAAAGATCCATTTTTTAATACATCAATAATAAAATTATTCCAGTCTTCATCTTCTTTTGGATCAGGAATACAGTTATTACTACTATATTGGCATATTAAAATAATAAAGTTCATAATATCTTCTAAATATTCTTCAGGAAAATAATCAAAGATTCTTAATTCAATCCCGTGTTTTAAAAACTTATTATAATTAATATCGTAACCAATTTGTTCAGGTGGATAATAAGGTGAGTCTTGATGTAATTTATTAAAGTAATGATTTGTTTGACTTTTGTATTCATAATCATTTAGCATTTTACCCTTAGTCATTTTATTAGTATTATAGGTTCCTAATCCTATGTATCTGCTCATCATTAATCTTAATGAACCGCCTGAATAATTATTATTTAACATATAAAAAATATCAGGAGAACCATATAATCCAATTAAAAAAGGTTCAAACCATTGAATTGCTTTTATTGCATTAGAATGTATTTTTTTAAAATTATCTTCATTTAATATTTCACCAGCTTTATTTATTTTTGTTGGTAAAGTAATATTAATATGATAGGTTCCATTGTTACAAATTGCAATATTATTCATATTAGTTCTAAATTTTGCAAAGCCATAATTAAATTTTGGATAAATTACCTTATCTGTAAATATATTATTTTTATTATATAATTTATCATTTACTTCATCTAGAAATAATTGTTTAACTGTAATCAATTCTGACAAAATATTTTTTACATTTGATTTATAGAAATCATATGTTGTAAATTCAATTGTATCTCCATCGTAAATCATATTTTTATCGAATAATTTATTATATAGACTACTATTTTTTTTCAAATATTCTTCGATAGTTTCACCATTGAATTTAGGATTTGGTTCGGCTAATTTAGTATATCTTCTAGTTGGTTCTCCTTGTAAATCATTTTTTTGAAAAAGATAACCATTTAAATATATTGGTACCTTAATAGAATCTGGTAACTTTTCTAAAGTATTTTTAAGTTCTTCTTTTTTAAAATTAACCCAATAATCTACTGAATATCTTTCTCTCTTTTGATTATTTAAAATAAAGTTTTTGTCAACTTTAACTAAATTTTCAAACATAAGATAAGATTCATTCTCTATACCTAAACCCCAATATTCCTTATCTTTGAGGTTTGAATTTTTATAAAAATCATAATATTTTAAATGCTTGTCTTGTGAAAACTTGTAGCTTAGGTCAGACATAATTACAATACGCTAGAAAAAAAATATAGTATATTATAATATGGATTTCTACCAAAAATATCTAAAATATAAAACCAAATATCAAGAATTAAAAATGTTAGGAGGAGCATTAACTGGTTCAGCAGTTTACAGCCAAAATTATGCTCAAGCACCTGTAAATAATAATGATCCTTATGCTGATTTACATGATAATAAAAATAAAGCAATAATTGCAAGCGATTATTATAGAATTAAAAGAAAGGAAAAACAATGTAAGGTTTTAATTTCATCTAAAATAGGAAGTAAAAAACAGATTACACACAAAGAATATGAAAATTTGATTAGTTATTCTAATGTAGCTAGAATACCAAAGGAAACTTTGGATTATTGTATTAGAAGTGAAAGAATAAAAATAGACCCACCAATTAATGCAGTAGCACCTCCTGCTGTAGCACCTCCTGCTGTAGCACCTCCTGCTGTAGCACCTCGTCCAGTAGCACCTCCTGCAGTAGCACCTCGTCCAGTAGCACCTGCCCAAAATGTTGTTTCTCCTTGTTATAAATTTTTAATTAGTCATATTGGAAGTAAAAAAAATTTAACCAAGAAAGAATATGAAAATTTACTTATTGTTGCACAAAAAAATGGATATTCTAAACAGCTTATTGATTTTTGTCTAAAAAAAGAATCAATTTCTATTTCAACATCATTTTTTTCTAATTTATTTCGCGCACCATCTCCACCAAAAATAGGTGTACCTAATCCAGCTCGTCCACCATCTCCACCAAAAATAGGTGTACCTAATCCAGTAGCCTCTAAACCTATTCCTTATGGAAGTTGTTCTAAATACATTACTGTTCTATTAGGAAGTAAAAAAACTATAACAAATTCTGAATATCAAAATTTTATTACAGATTTTCAAAAATACGGTATCAATAGAGAAGTTTTTGATAAATGTTTAAAGGAACAACATGTTACTATTAATAATTCAGTACCTTCTACAAATGATCCAATTCGTCCACCATCACCACCAAAAATAGGTGTACCTAATCCAGTTCGTGCACCATCACCACCAAAAATAGGTGTACCTAATCCAGTTCGTGCACCATCACCACCAAAAATAGGTGTACCTAATCCAGTTCGTGCACCATCACCACCAAAAATAGGTGTACCTAATCCAAATGTACCTAATATAAATAAACAATTACAACCAGTACAACCAGCACCCTTACCACCAATTCAACATAAACCAATTACTGATGATAATTTAGATTTTTTCTTTAACTTTAATAAATCAAGAAATCATATACTTCAAAAGTATAGTAATTTAACTAATTTACAAAGTCCAATTAAACGTATTGGAACTGCTAGTGCAAATGGATTTATTAATAAATTAACATTTAGTAACAATTACGATAACAGACAATTATTAATTGCAATGAAAACAAGTAGAACACAAGATGCAGATAATAATTATTATGAATTTACTGTTGGTAGATGTATAAATAAAATCAAACGTTGTTTTCCTAATTTTGTATATACTTTTGATTTTATGAATGTCAATCCAAATTTTAAACCTAAAATTATGAATGATTATAATAATGTAGCTGATTTTAAAGCAAATGTTTCTGTAAAAAAAATAAATGAAGGTTATGAATCACAGGCAAACAATATAGAAGCTGGATGTGTTAATAACAAAAATTCTTCAATTTGGCTTCAATGGATACCAAATAGTATGAGTCTTCAACAAGTTCTCGGTTCCCAAGCTTTTCTAACTAATAAAAATACAGAAGCATTTAATATATTATTTCAAATTTATGCAACATTAAGTGGATTAAAAGATATATATACTCATTATGATCTTCACACTGATAATGTAGCTTTTGTACCTGTACCAGAAGGTAAAACTATTTTAATTGTATATCACATTAATGGTAAACAGTATGATATTAATACTCATTTTATCCCAGTAATTTTAGATTATGGTAGGTCTCATATTGATTGTAAAAAATTCGGAAGTACTATTGATTCTAAACATTTTGCTAATGTTGGATGTAGTATAACTAAATGTAGATATCTATCACATCCATCAATGTGTAAAACTAATTCTGGTTTATATTTTGATAGAGATGATAAGGGAAATTATTCATCACCTTTAAAACAATATTTTATAATTCCTGCAAATAAAAATATTTCTCATGATTTAAGATATTTGTATTTATTTATGAGAAGTACATCACAATATCAAGACGCTAAAGCACCTGTTAATATTTATGGTTCTTTCAGTAAAGTTGATGAAAAAAGTTGGTTTAGTGGACAAGTTCCTACTTATTCTTATGGTGTGCCTGAAACCGGAGATGCTTTTGGATCGGCATTATTTAAGAAAGTGAAAAATGTACATGATGCTATTGAGTGGTTAATTTCTCTTCATTCTAAAATTTATTTAAATAATCCTATAGTAAATGCACCTAAATTTGGTAGAATGAATATTTATCCTGAAGTAAATAAAGGTTTATTTGAATGGACATTTACTCAATAATTTAATCTATTTAATTCTTCTAATGTTAAAGCATTATAAAAATTTAATATATTGTTACAATCTGAAATAAATTTAGATAATACAAAACCTCTTTCGATATTTTTATTAAGTTGAGTAATAAAACTTTTGTAGTCATTACTTGATTTAATTTTTTCTAAAAGTTCTCCTACCTTTTGGTCATTCAAACTAGAATAAAAATCATAAGTTAATTCGTCTGAAATTACTTTAGCTAAACTATTAATTAAGTATTTTTTAATTTCTTTACTGGTATCCACATTATAATAATTTAAATCCTTCAAGTACTTAATTATCTGATCTTTTGGGAAATAGTTTTTTAACAAATCGCGTTGACATAAGTATTTAATTAAACTGTTTTTATCAACATTAGTTATATCATCGTCATAAGTATCCATTAAATAAAATATTAATATTTTTTTAAATTAAAATATAGGTTATAATATAGAATGTTTTTATTATTAATAATTATTTTAATAATTTTATTTTTCATAAATTTTCAATGTTCTGAATCATTTGAAAATACAGAACAACCTTATTCATTTTCAACAGATCTCATAAAAACATCTAAAGTTGGAGAGAGAGGGGTTATGGCTTCTAAAGATTATGCACCAGGTGATATTTTAGAATTATGTCCTTGTATTAAACAAGAAAATGATGGAATTGCAGGAAGGATAGAAGATTATATTTTTGAATTTGACGATGATTATAGTTTAATTGCTTTTGGATATTGTTCAATGTATAATCATTTAGATAATAATAATGCTGAATGGGAAATATTAAACGAAAATCAACTTGTAATTAAAGCAACTAAAAATATTAAAAAAGGTGAAGAAATATTTATAAACTATGGCGATGATTATTGGCGTACTAGAAAAATGAAAAAAAATGAGAAAAAATAAAAATGATTTAAAATATGAATAAATTTATTTTATTCATATTATTAATGGAATATGATTATATTATAGTAGGTGGTGGACCCACCGGTATGACCTTAGCTTGGTTATTAGAAGATAAGACAAGAAAAGTATTATTAATTGAAGATGAAGAAAGTTTAGGAGGATGTCATAGAGTTCATCGTGTTAATGGATTTTTTTCGGAACATGGACCAAGAATTTATTCAAATAGTTATCTAATGTTAATAGCATTATTAAAAGATATGGATATTGACTTTGATGATTATTTTGTAGAATACAAAACAACTATAACTAAAGTAGGTAAAAAAACTCATAAAAATTCTTTTAATTACACTGAACAGTTTAGTTTTTTGAAAGCATTTGCTAATTTATTTTTTGATAGTGATTATGGTAAAAAAATATCAATTAAAAAATTCTGTGAAGATAATAACTTTAGAAAAGAACCTATAAATTATATTGAAAGATTATGTAGATTAACAGATGGTGCATCATACGAAAACTATACATTACATCAATTCTTACAGTTAGCAAATCAACAAATGTTATATAAAATATATCAACCCAGAAAACCAAATGATAAAGGATTTATTAAAACGTGGGAAGATAAATTAATAGAAACTGGTAATGTAACAATAATGAAAATGTGTAATGTAATTCAATTAATACCTGATACCAATAAAAAAATAAATAGTATTATTGTGTCTCAAGAACAATTAATGAGTACAATTAAAGGTAAAAAAATAATTTTAACAATTCCTCCTAAACCACTGTATAATCTTATTAAAAATTCTCCTGGAGTTGAAAATGCATTTACTAATATTGATGATTTAAAATTATGGAAAAACAAAAATAGTTATTTTGATTATATATGTTTAACATTTCATTATTATAATAAAATCGATTTACCTAAGAAAAAAGGTTTCCCAAGAACACCTTGGGGAATTGCTTTCATTATTTTATCTAATTATATGGATTTTAGTGATGAACCTTCTAAAACAGTAATTAGTATAACATTAACTTTCCCAGAAAGAAAAAATAAATATGGAAAAACTGCACATGAATGTACTATTAATGAAATTATTGAGTATGTAAAGGAAGAATTAAAAATGTTCCCACCTCCTGATTTAGTTATAATGTCACCAAATGTAGTTAGAGATGGTTCAAATTGGATTAATTTGGATACTGCTTATGTTAAAACAACTGATGATAAATTTTTAAAAGACACCAGTGATAAGTTTAGTAATTTACATGCAGTTGGTATTTACAACGGAAAGAGTTTATATAGTTTTACTTCTATAGAATCAGCAGTTCAAAATGCAGTTGAATTTTGTAAGAAGGAATTAAAAGATTTAAAATATGAATTACCAATTAAAAATTTAATAACAATAATTGATATAGTTTATAGTGTGATTATAGTAATAATACTTTTAATTGCTATTTATGTATTAAAGAAAACTGTTTTTGCCGATTTAAGTAATAAAAAAATAGATTAATCGCTATCTGAATCTTCTGCTAAAACTATATCCTTATTATTTTTCAAACATTCTCTCTCATCTTTATTTAGCCAAACATCGCCATCAATAGGAAGATTTAATAGCTCTCTGATTTGATGTGCAATAATATAAGGACATGTAATATTAGAATTATTAAATAATTTATTATTATTGTAATAATCCCATTTATCTTGAATATTTTCTAATCTTTCTATATAATGCAAAAATACATATTGATTATATCTTAATTTCAAAACAGGTGTAACTTTTTCAGTAAACTTATCTAAATTATTTTCATATGCAATATGATCCATACCAGTTTTAATATTTTGGATAAAATTAGCAATAAAAATTATTTCAGTTATACTACTTTTTAATTTTTTATAATTCATATTATCACCCAAAAAAAATATTATAGAAGTTACAAATATTATTGGTGCTATTAATATTATTAAGTTAATTAAAGTTATAGGCATTAAATAATAACAAATTTGTTATTATTCAATCATAGTTTCAATTTTTTATAATGATAGTAATTTTCTTATATATGCTCTTTTATTACTAATTGCATTTCTATCTCCTTTAGTTAATTTTATAGCATATATATTATCCCAAACATTATTGTCAAGAATAAATTTAATTGTTGCCTCAGTATTCCAATTAAATAATGTTTGAATCTTATACATACTTTCAGATGCATCTTTTAATAGAATATTATATTTATTACCTATTTTAAATAAATAATGAAATATCGCGTGTTGCATTAAATATGTATTTTCTTCATAACCTAAAGTATTAGTTAAATTAATTTTACTTGGAATTAAAATTCTTTGTTTATATTCTAGAAAACCCATTTCAAATGCTCTATCAAATTCTTTATATAAATCAGTAATTATTTTACTACCTTTTGGAGCCATCATAAACCAATTATCAATATGAGGTTGAGTTTTATCTACTGTTTGTTCTTTATATTCATAAAAACAAGCATCATATTTATTTTTAATCATTTCAATATATATGTCATTTAAAAATTCTCCATCTGAAATTAAAATAGATGCATCTAACCAACATCCTCCATTATTTTGAAGTAAATGAATTCTTAAAAAATCAGAAAATCTAGTAGAATCAATTGTTCCAGAAGCATATTTTCCAATAAATTCTTGTTCTACATAATCGTGAATATTCTTTTTATCAATCATAATAATTTTCCAACCTTTTAATTTTTTCTTCCAATTATCCATATGGGCTTGTATTATTTTATTTTCTTGATAATTATCCCAAAAAGCATAAATAGTTTTTGGTAATATGTAATCATTACTAAAATCTTCTATTGTATTTTTAAATTTTTTTCTACATAGATAAATTATAAATAATAATATCAATAAAATAATTAAATAATCTTGTATCATTAATATAATTAAACTTAGGAAATATTTATAAGTTTATTTATAAAATTTTATAGCTTTAAATTCAGTTTTCTTATATTTTTTTATAAGCTTTACTTGTTTTTCTCTTTCAATACCCCTTTCAAATTGTAAATTATAAAAATCTTTTATTGGGTGAACAATTGGTTCTGGATTAAATAAATTAAGGTCGTTTTTATACTTTGGATTAAAGGGGCCAGGAAAAAATGGTTTCTTATCCATAATAATATATTTAAGAAAATATATTCTTTAATGACTTTCGTATACTTTTAATACCCTAGCTGAAGGGTCAATATACTCAGTAATTTCTTTTCCATCTGCGCCCCATTTTGGTTGCCAATAGTGAGGAATGACTGTTTGGTTCCATTCTCCAAAATATCCACAAAATATTTTTCTATAATAATAAGCTTCTTTAGTTGTTGGAGTATGATAAGGATATTTTTCAGGTGCATTTTTCAATTCATCATCAGTAACCAAATTTTCTACGTATTCTTGAATAATTTGAAACCAAGATTTTTCTTTTCCACTTACTCCATCTGAAAAAGCTTCCTTCTTTCTCCACAGTACTTCATCTGGAATAATTTTAGTATTAGCAAAAGCTTGTCTCAACCACCACTTTTCCATTTTCTTATAAGTAGGCATTCTTAAATCCGCTGGAACCTTCCAATATGCTTCAATAAATTCAGGGTCCAACAATGGAACTCTTCCTTCTAGTCCCCATCTAGCCAAACATCTATCTCCTCTCTTGCTATCAAAATAATGAATATTATCTACATATTCTAATGCAGTTTCATGTAAAGCTTCTCCAGATGGTGCAGACCAGTTAAACATATAAGAGGAACAAACTTCATCAGGACCTTCGCCAACTCCAACAACTTTAATATCAGTTTTAGTACCAATGTGTTTTGAAATAATATATTGTCCTACCGATGCACGAACAGTTGTAGTATCCCAAGTTTCAACAGTATAAATTACATTTGATATATATCCTAATGCTTCTTCCGCAGTAAACATTACTTCGGTATGTTGAGAACCAATGTGTTTAGCAACCTTTCTTGCATAGATTAAATCAGTTCCTTCACTCATTCCACAACAAAAAGTACGAATGGGTTCTTTAGTTAATTTTGCAGCAATACCTGCTACTAAACTAGAATCAACACCACCTGAAAGAAGAAATCCAATAGGTCTATCAGATTGCAATCTTCTTTTAACAGCGTTATAAATAGATTCCCTAATTCCATCTAGATATATTGATTCATCTAAATTTTTAAGAGCAACAGTATTATAAACCCAATTGAAAGAATAACTGGATATATCTGAAATATAGCCGTTATCTCCAAATGAATATGTAATTATATTACCAGGTGGAAATTCTTTAACATCTCCATAAGAATAATTAATTGTACCTTTAATTTCTGATGAAAATATCATAGTTTCATTCTCAGTACTTACTGGATGATAATAAAGAGGACGAATACCAATTTGGTCTCTTCCTACTATTAACTTTTTTAAAACCATTTTTTGGTCAAACTCGTATAATAAAAAAGCAAATTCACCTTTAATAGTATAATCAAAGAGTTTCAAAAATTCATCGTAACCTAATTTTGTATATAGCTCGGGTATTGTCATACAATCGCTAGTATTAGTTAATTTCAAATCAAAATAATTTATCAACTCTTTAAAATCATAAATTTCACCATTGCAAATAAAAACAATAGTTCTATCTTTCTCTTTAATAATAAAAGGTTGGTCGCTGGTTACCGTTGGGTCAACAATTGATAAACGTTGATGCCCGACCCATACTTCTCTGGGCCCTTTAGTATCATAAGGTTTATAGATTTTTAACGAAGAATGTTCAGGTCCTCTATTTTCCAGTTCTATAAAGTCTTGAAATAATTTAGTCTTATTGATATCTTTTGATATTAATTTTAGAAAACTCCAAATGCCACACATTAGTTATAATATATATTAAATAAATTTTCTTTATTGCAATTTTTTCATATAAAAGAATGTTTATATAAGTAATTTAATGAGCACATTTGGTAATATATTTAAAATCACCACATTTGGTGAATCCCATAGCAAAGCAGTCGGGGTCGTAGTTGATAATTTTCCTTCTAATTTTGCTATTGATTTTGACGCAATTCAAACCCAATTAAACCGAAGAAAACCTGGTCAATCTGATATCACAACTCCTAGAAGTGAATCAGATACTTTTACTGTTTTATCTGGAACTGAAAATGGTAAAAGTTTAGGCAGTCCTATTTGTTTTATGGTTCCTAATCAAGATACCAAACCAGAAGATTATAAACAACATGAATTAATCCCTAGACCCTCGCACGCTGATTTTACTTATTTATGGAAATATGGAATTCACGCGGCATCCGGAGGCGGACGTTCCTCAGCCAGAGAAACCATTGGACGAGTTATCGGAGGAGCATTAGCAGAACAAATTTTAAAATTACATAAGGTAGAAATTATAGCTTATGTAAGTCAAGTTGGAAATATTAAATTAGATGATTCTATAAATAAAACAGTCTCTAGGGATTTAGTTGATAAATTTAAAACTAGATGTCCAGATGAAGCAACTGATAAACAAATGGAAGAACTTATCTTAGATTTAAAAAATAAAGGTGATTCTGTTGGTGGAAAAGTTTCTTGTGTTATTAGAAATTGCCCTAGAGGATTAGGAGAACCTGTATTTAATAAATTAGAAGCAGAATTAGCAAGAGCAATGTTATCTATTCCTGCAACTAAAGGTTTTGAAATTGGGAGCGGATTTAAATGTGTTGAAATGAATGGTTCAAATCATAATGACCCCTGGTTATTTGATAATGCTGATTTTTATACCGAAACTAATAATAACGGTGGAGTCATTGGTGGTATTTCAAATGGAGAAGATATTTATTTTTCTGTAGCTTTTAAACCACCTGCCACAATTTTAATGGACCAAAAAACATCTAATTTAAGTGGTGATGAAATTATTCTCAAGGCTAAAGGTAGACACGACCCTTGTGTGGTTCCTAGAGCTATACCAATTGTTGAATCAATGGCTGCACTAGTTTTATTGGATTTATTATATAGTCAAGTAAGTAAAACTAATTATTCATCTTCGGTATCTTCATCGGATTCTGGTAATGGTGGTAATTGATTTTTTTTAATTTCTTTAGTATTATTATTTTTTTTTATTTCTTTTTGAATATCAATTTGAATTACTCTTAGTGGTTGGTATTTAAATCTATTATCTTTTCTAGTACAACAACAAAACATTATTAATATATATTATAAAAAACATTTAAAGATATATCGTTTATATATATTAAGTTAAAGATGAGTTAAAAAATAATAAACCGGATTGGCAGATCAGTTTATGCAACGGACTTAAACCCCGTGAAGGTGGGTGCGACTCCCACATCTGGTATAACAGAGTTCCTTATAAGTCGTAAGACGATAACTTAGATTTTTTTATAATCCTATTCAATTAGGTATATAAAAAGATGTTATTTTATTTAATAAATGGATTTTAACAAAAAACTTAAATATTTTCAAAATATTCAAAAAGAGGTACAAGAAAAATGGACTCACCAAAACGATGTTAATGCAGATGCTACTAAACCAAAATATTTCGTAACTTTTCCTTATCCTTACATGAATGGCAGATTGCATTTGGGACACGCATTTACAATTACTAAAGCAGAATTTACAGCAAGATTTAAGAAACTTAAAGGCTATAATGTTCTTTTTCCTTTTGCATTTCATTGTACAGGTATGCCAATTCAGGCAGCTGCTAACAAACTGAAACTAGAATTAACTGACATGAATTATCAGGTCAAAGAAATTATTAGCACCAGCACTAAGTATAAAATATCTTCTAAAGTAGCATCAAAATCAGAAGGAATTAGTCAAAAGGAAATTATGATTAAAAATGGAATTCCAGAAGAAGAAGTAGAAAAATTCACCGACCCTAAACATTGGCTTACTTATTTCCCACCTCTAGGAAAACAAGACCTACAACTCTTTGGTTTGAATGTTGATTGGAGAAGGTCTTTTATTACAACTAATGCTAATCCTCATTATGATTCTTTTGTTAGATGGCAATTTAATAAATTGAAGAAAGCGGATAAAATAGACTTTGGAAAGAGACCAACTATTTATTCTTTAATCGATGGACAAGTATGTGCAGACCACGATAGGTCAAGTGGAGAAGGAATACAACCAAAAGAAGTTATATTAAATAAAATTAAAATTTCAGATAATACTTATTTTATTAATTATCTTGAATCTGAAATAAATAGCAATATTGCATACGGAATTTATAAAATGAAAAACAATGAAACTTTTATATGTACTGAAAGAATTATGAAAAATATGATGATGCAAAATATGACAGAGACTTATGGTCGTTATAATTGTATTGGTACCATTCAAGGCCTAGATATTAGAATATCTTCAGATATTCAGACTATAACTTATTGGGAACCAGAATCAACTGTCGTCTCTCGCTCTGGTGATGAATGTGTTGTAGCTCAAATTGACCAATGGTATATTAAATATGGCGAAGAAGAATGGAAACAAGCGGTTGAATGTTTTATTAAATCTCCTAATTTTAAAACCAACTGCCCAGAAGATTTTGAAAAAGCATTAAATTGGTTGCATGAATGGGCTTGTACCAGAAGCTTTGGACTAGGAACTAATTTACCTTGGGATGAACAATTTGTTATTGAAAGTTTGTCTGATTCAACTATTTATATGGCTTTTTATACAGTGGCACATTTAGTAGATTTTGAAATGACAGAACAAGATTGGGATTATGTCTTTCTAGAATCTGTAAGGCATGATTCTCCGCATATAGCTACACTGAAACTAATGAAAGAAGAATTCAATTATTGGTATCCACTTGACCTTAGGGTCAGTGGAAAGGACCTAATTCAAAATCATTTAATTATGTCTTTGTATAATCATTCTGCAATTTGGAATAATCAAGTAAATAGAATGCCACAAAGTTTTTATTGCAACGGACATATTATGGTTGATAACGAAAAGATGTCCAAGAGTAAGGGTAATTTTATTGTTCTTAAAGAAGCGATTGAAACTTGGGGAGCAGATGCAGTTAGATTTGGTCTAGCAATGTCTGGTGATATTCTAGATGATGCTAATTTTAAGAGAGTTTATGCAGAAGAAGCCATTGGTCATTTATTTGAAGAAGATGAATTTATTAAAGAAAATACAATATATGAAAATTTGAGAGAAAGCGAATATATTTTTGCTGACCAAGTCTTTAATGAAAAGATTTCGCGATGTATTCTAGAAACAGAGAAAGCCTATAATAATTTGAGATTTAGAGATGTTATTATTTTCGGTTTCTTTGAAATGAGAAGTGCAAGGAATTATTATAGAGATATGTGCAGAAAACAAAAAGTTCTAATGCACAAAAATCTGGTAGAAAGATATATTGATTCTTTACTAATTATGCTTTATCCAATTTGTCCTCACTATTGCGAATATATTAGTAAAAAGGAATTGAAATGGCCTACTTTAGTGGAACAAAATAAAATTATTTTAGAAATGGATTCTTATATGTCCAGAAAGATTCACGACTTTAGAAAGATAGTTACTAAAAATAAATATAACGCAGCTACTATCACTGTATCAACTGAATGGCCGGAATGGCAAAAAACTTGTTTAGATAAACTAAGGTCTTTTGAAACTTATCCGAGTGATATCAAAAATATCATGTTAGATTTTATTAAATCAGATCCTATACTAAAACCAAAAATTACTAAACTAATGTCAGTTATAACCTTTGCTATTGAAAATAATTCAGATATGAAAATTAAATTTGATGAAGTTCAACTATGGAAGGATAATTTGGATTATGTATGTAAAACTTTAGAATTAGATTATATATTGATAACAAGTGTACATTCTAATGATAATATTAGTCCATTGAATCCAATAATATCAGGAGCAGTAGTAAATTTATAAAATAAATAAATTAATAATTTTTAGAAAAACAATTAGTCTTTCCCTCATTTTTAAATTGTTTAGCTCTTGCCATAGCAGCATAAACACCCCTAGTTCTATTAATTTGCAAGCACTCTTCAATTTGGTCAGGATGCATAAATCTACAAATTTTATCTTTGTGATACTTACAATAAGCACCATTATTACAAAGAGATTCCTTGTCATTAACATAAGGAATTATTACTTCTTGAGGTCCAGAAGAAAACATGTTTTCTGTTGGTCTATCATAAGCACGCCTATCATAATCACGCCTTTCCTCGGGTCTATCATAAGCACGCCTATCATAATCCCGTCTTTCATAATCACGTCTATCATAATCACGTCTATCATAATCACGTCTATCATAATCCCGCTCTCTGCTTCTTGACCTCTCTCTTCGAAGCGGAATATATGACCGATAGTGTAATTGTGGTTCATAATCATTAACACCGGGATTAGAGTCTCTTAGGTAAGACCGTGGTGGTAGCGGTAAAGGAGGAATAACTGTTTTTTGTCTTCTGTCCACATAAAATGTAGTTTTAGACTCTTGACGAGAATGGTTCAGTTCACAAATTTTACCAATACCAAGACAGTCCTTGCCATTGTTACAATCTGAATTCCATACAAATAAAGGATTACCAGGATGCTTGAATAAACAGGCGTGCTTTCTAAAAGGACAAGCTGACCCCTTAGGACAATCTTTAAAATTTAAATCAGTAGCTTTATTAAGAAGTTCGTTAATATTCGACATAATTTTATATTTCTATGTAATAAATATTATTAATATTCAATTTTTTTATTATCTAATATATTGTAATGGAGGATACTCTAGAAAGTGTTAAAAAAGAAATTCAGAGTGTTATTAATAAATTAAAATATCTAGAAACTCCCGAGTACGTCAAATTATATGGTGCGGAACAAAGAGATAAAAGTAGAAAAAATGTAACAGACTTATTTAAATATTTATTAGGTAAAAAAGAAATGTTAGAAATGCAAGAAAAAAAAGATGAGATATTTTTTTAAAGCATCTTATTTATCTTAGAATAATTTGATAACTACCATCCTGAATTAATGTATTCCCTCTTAATTTATCAATATTACTTTCAAATGTTAAAATATAATCACCTATATTATCATTTGTAATGTTATTTTTCTCAACATATTCTTGAATATCAATCTTCAAGTTAGTTCTAGTTACTTCACATCTCTTGCAGTATTTAACATTTCTATTTATACCAAACCAAGATGTTGCTCCTGCAAAATGATCAGCTCTGTTTAATAATGTATTCTTTGGACACAAATAAGCAAAAATAGAAATAGATTGTCTTGGAATAGGTATATCAATTAATTCAATAAATGCAGTTAATGGAACTTCAGGAGTAGGTTGAATAATGTCATAATGATAAGGATACTTGTTAAATTGCAATGTATCTTTCAATCTCAAAAATTCCAAATGAGAATTTTGCCATCCATAATTATAAACTTCCCAATCAGTATTATAAACATATTTTTTAAAGAAGGGTGCAAAAGTAGCTTCATAATTAACTTTTAGAATTTTATCGGGATAAATAGAATCCTTAAAATTATTAGTATTATTATGCAACCAAGTATAAAAATGTCTATCCATATTAGAATGATGCAACCAAAAAATTGGGTCAAATGCAGCAACACTGACATCATTCATATTACCAGTGTCTCCACCAATAATATCGTGAAGTTGATTGTGAGGTGTTTCCAAAGGAACATAATCAACTACAATATTTGATGGTTTGTGAGTTACTGGTACTGAACTAAATCTTTCGTAATTAGTTGCATATAAAGTATTATTTAATTGTTTTTTGATTGTTCTCAATTGCATTCTTTCATTATGAGTTCTAGGTGATAAAAATCCAGCTCTAGTAGTTTTGGTTTTAACTCCATTTACATAATAATAAGCACCTGCCAAAGGATTTTCAATAGTTATTTGTCTCTTATTATAAAATATAGTTATTTCCGGGTCATTCATAAAAGTAAAATCAACAGAAAAATCAGTTAAATCAAGATAAGGTAAAGTAACATAACTTTGATTAATTGATTTATTATATTTATTTAACAATAATTCAAATTGATAAATGTAAGGAGTATGCCAAGCAATAAAACTATAAACACTGTGTTTACAGTAAAAAGGTTCTCCGGTTTCTCCTAAAATGGTAACAATTTCAGGATCAGTAGGACACAAAACTCCTTTATCATTAGGTTTAAAGGTGTTTCCGTGAATACCACAAATTCTAGGCCAGTCGTGAGAGTCTATGAGATTTCTAAGAGCCATTACAAAAACACCAAATCTCTCGGGGTGATTATTTTTAAGATCAATAATATTTAATCTTTTGTGCATTATAATAATATATAATTTATTCTTTAATTTACTTAAAAATATAATTATAGTTATATATATATAAATGTCTCATTCTCCAGAAGATATTACAAAAGTTAAAGACAACCTCAACCGCATGATTAGTTTCAATCAAGATTTACTAAATAATGTTAATTACAAAATTGAAAATGCTTTTGCACTCCTTTCTCAAACTGACAATAGTGATTTAGGAGTTGAACTTGGAATAGATTTATTAAGTGAATCTTTTTATGAATTAGCTTCAGCTATTGCAGGACCAGTGGGAGCAGTTTCTGCTAGTTTTCTTACTGCATTAGTTTGTAATTATAAAACTACTAAACCAGTATCTTTAAATGAGGCATTCTCCAGCCTTTTAATTCGTGTTCAAAAAACTATTCTTCAAACTAATCAAGATTTATCTATTTATTATCAAGACCCTGTTGCTTATTGGGATGTAACTTTATCTGGTTCATATACAACACCATTTGGTACTTTCTCTGCATCTGGTAAAGTTGGTGATTTAGCAACCATTACCTTTCCTAACAAAGATGACCCAGAATATTATAATATTCTAAATGCTTGCTTGAAAGGAATGGACCAAGGTGTATGGGCAACTTTATTAAAACGTTTTGTAATTACTTATTTTGAAGAAGATGTTTCAACAATATGGTATTTACCTTTTGATCCTAATAGTTATGATAATGGCTTTATTCCTATTCATAAATCATTTTATGATACTTGGACTTATCAAGAATCTACTGATTGTTATGGTAATGTTAGTAAATATTATATCCAACAACAATATAACATTGGAAGTGGTGCCAGCGCCTTTAGCAGTGGACGTTTAAGTGATTCTGCTTGTGATTATCTTTTCGTAAATTATGCAAGTGATATTGCAAATCCCGATGGTCTTTTCCAAAGAGATTTTGTTTTTACTAATTTAGGAATTCCTAAAGCAACTCATCATATTCACAATGCAGCAGCACTACACGGAACTACTATAAGAGAAGTAGAACCAACTTCTAATAAACGTGGACCGTTGTCATCATTAATTACTACTCCTTGGTTTTCTTTATATTGTAGAAAGAGAAGAAGTGTAGTTAAAAAAATATAAATTAAAAACCATAATAATCACCGAAACATTCATTGCCACAAAATGAAAAGGCATTATTCTTTTTAATATAAGCACCACAATTATTCATACAAGGAGATTTATTTAGTCTTTGCATAATAAGTATTTTTATAAGGAATCGTTTAATGATAGGATTTATTAAAGACATACTAATCTAATTTATATGTATTAGATTAATATTTCAACTTTTTTTTATCTTTAAAATAAATCCTAATGAACCTCCAATAACTCATCATTAATCCTATGGAAAGCTACAGAACTACTTTCTAATTTTTGTTTGATATTATTTATAATACTATCAAAGTCTTTCTTAATACATTCTATAGTTACTATAGTCATAATAAATTCTGTAATTATATATTTTACATGTTTAAATGGTTTATATTTTTCTTCAAGATATTTTTCATATGCATCTACAGTAAAAATAATATCATTTATTTCACTACCTAACATCATTTTTTTAATTTTTAAAGGGAAATTAACTTGAGACTCATCTGTTAAATCATACTCTTTAGTTCTTTTACACAAATGAGTTTTAACACCATTAACAATAAAAATATCATTACTATCTTGATATTCAGTTAAATCATTTTCTGATTTAATTAAATAATCTCTATAACCAAATCTAAACTTATTATCCTTATCAATTTTCAAACTGTAAAGATATATTTCAAATACACTTTTATCATAATAATTAAGAAAATCAATCTTCCATTCTTTTCCTTTGATAGAAACTTTTCCTTTAACACTATCATTTTCTACATAAAACTCAATCTCATTCTTTTTAGGATAACTTAAAAAATTAATACTATTATGTTCAATTAATCCTTCAAAATCTCCAATGTTAAATTCATCATCTTTGTCACCACACACAAAGTAAGGAGGAACTGAACCATAATCATCTATATTTGTATGTAAATGTAGTAGTACATTTCCATTAAAAATCATCTTATTTTCATTTCGATAAACTCCTCCAAAATTTATAACATCACCTCTTTTCATAAATGATTTAGGATTAAATGTTTTACTATATTTTTTATTTGGGAAAAGAGTGTTCTTATAATTATAAATTTCTTCATTAGGACTAAATTTAAAAATAGGCCCTGGATTTTTAATCTGACATATAGCATCATAAATCCATTTTTCATTATCATACATTACTGGTTTAGACATTATAGAATAGTTAATTTATGTAAGAAGTGAAAAAGTCAACTTTTTTAGACAAACTTAAAAACCTTAGGTTTTTAAGTTAGCAATTTCCCTTTAAAAGGGAAATTGACTTGTTACGGGCCTAACGCAGTTGCTAAGAGCCTTTGGCTCTTAAAGCCCTTACAGACCTTAAAGGGTCAATTTAAAATCAAAGATTTTAAATTGCTAACATAAAAACCTAAGGTTTTTATGTTTGTCTAGAGATGTTTTCGAAGAATTAACGCTACGCTACGGGCTTTCAGCCCTTAAAACTCTAATTAAGTCTATGGTTTAATAAAATAAATGTTTAAATTTTTTAAAATATCTTGCTAATATTAATGAAACATTCCACTCGTACTTATTTAAGAGCCAAGATGAATATGATAATTGTTGCCATAGTTATTATTGGTGCTCTAAATTGGGGCTCAACTGCTTTAGGTTATAATTTAGTTGAAATTTTAAATAATAATATAAATAATTTTCTTGGGTATCAATCTTATGTTGATAAAATAATTTATATTATAGTAGCTTTAGCTGCTGTAAAAATGATGTTCAATAGAAACACTTGGTTACCTTTCTTAGGTTTCTCTGCTTTTCCCTCTCAATCATTTGTTCCAAATAAATTTAATTCAATGGGTGATAGTATAGTTAAAGTTACTGTAAAACCTAATACTCGTGTTGCTTATTGGTCTGCATTACCTAAACAATCTCAAAAAACTCCTTATGTAGATGATGCTTATGGTAAATTTGAAAACTCTGGCGTAGTTATGTCTGATAATAACGGTGTTGCTGAATTAATATTTTTACCAGGTTCTGAATATACAATTCCTTCAGGTAAAGTAATAGATAGACATATCCATTATCGTGAATTAGATTTACCAGCTGGAATGATGGGTAGAATTGAAACAGTTTATTATTAGAGCTAGTTTAAAAATTGATTTAATATTTTATTATTATATAAAAAAAATATAATAATGAATTATATCGACGAACTGCCTCTAGATGTCATCCGAGTACATATATTTCCTTATCTAGATTATGAATCTAGAATCAATCTAATGATGTTATTGAAACCAGAAGAGAGACAAGAGATATCAAAATATTATAAAATATCTTCTAAAGTTATTCAAAGAATAGATATGAAAAAAAGAGCAACTAAAATTATTGAGACTTTAATCTTATGTCAACCATTAGATGGTAAAAAAAGAGAAGAAGCTATTATTAAATTCTTAGATGTATTGGAAGAAAATTTAGACACCTGTAATTTTTTCCCTACATTTGGACAAGAGGTTAAGAAAAAAATAAATGTTAAACATGAAGAATTTTCAAATTCAGAATCTTTTGCAAAATATCTAAACGAAAGAACAAAAATAATTTTGTCTAAAATATGACTTATTTTCTAATAAAATATAAATGGATTCATACTTAGATAAAGTATTAGAATATATTGAATATGATTTTCAAGATAAATTTCAAAATCTAAACAAAACTGTAAAAAAATATACTTATCTTTTGCCGACTCATAAGTTGCCTTATTCAATGGCCAAGGAAAAGAAACATTTATATGCTAATGATTATGAAAACATATATCCAGTAAAGGAATTACTAGAATCCATAAGATTTAAGTATCCAAAGTATTTTGTTAGTTTTAATGAAGATAAATCCGAAATTGTGATTGACTGGGTTAATTCTCAATAAGACAATTCGAATAAATAACACTACATAACTTGGTAACATCAAATATTATTTTATCTTTTAATAGTTCATTTTCTATATCTATAGGATTATTCATCAAACTTATAAACTTTAAGTTTTCTAACTTATTAAAACTTTTTGGAATAAATTTTATTTTATTATAGTTAAAAAACAATACTTTTATATTTTCTAACTTACCAATTTCTTTAGGAAGATACATTAATTGATTTTTATCA
>Ga0209400_1001101_pt1 | contig 22704 bp, 23 predicted proteins | sample M_130807_EF_Meta_FD_187313 | JGI IMG/M metagenome (GOLD analysis project Ga0209400, IMG submission 187313) | Freshwater microbial communities from Lake Montjoie, Canada to study carbon cycling - M_130807_EF_MetaG (SPAdes) (version 2) | ecosystem: Environmental > Aquatic > Freshwater > Lake... | reverse complement strand
GTCATCCCCTCGCGGTCCTTTGGCCTGAGCGTTTCCGGGGCGGTTGCGCCTTCGGCGACGGCACTTTCGTACCGCTCTCTTCCGCGTGGGGTCTTTGGCTGACAAAAAGACCGTGCCTGAGTCTGATAAATCAAGTCAACCGCGACCAAGCCGCACAGGGACTTATGCCCAGCCTTTCCAGCTGAGTTGCAAATCTTTGTTGCCGCTTTGAAACTTCAGCGCTTCGCGAGGCTGACGACGACCATGTAATCCTCATCCGCTTCTTCGCGCAGCCACGGCACGATGAGCGGGTCAGACACGACCGCAAAGGTCGTATTGCCGCTGCCTGCGGGGATGGTCGCTGTGATATTCACAACTTTCGACGTCAGGATTTTCTTGTCCGCTTCGCGGCGGATGCCGATGCGCACCGGCACGGAGACGGTGCCCGCACCGCCCGCGGGGCCTGCCACAACGCGGCCGGCCACGCCGACGCGGATGGAAATCTGCTTATTGGCAACCGTGCATTCGCGCGCCGTGTCTGAAATGGCGAATTGATGGCGCAAACCAGCACCCGAGCCGATCTGGGCGACACCGCCGCCTTCTTCGACATCCACGACCGGACATTCGACGCGGTCGGTATTATCCACCACAGATTCAATCGGCTTGGGAGCCGTTGTCGAATTGAAAGCAATGAGATTGGTGAGCTTTGTCATGGCGGAGGGCTCGGACGAGCCCGTGCTGCTGCCAGACGAAGCGCAACCCGCCAGAAGCAGGGCGGAGGCGGTTGTTAGGAAAATCTTCCTCATATTCTTCCTCCCCATGCGCGGCTCAGGGCAGCGCGTCAAAACCTTGGCCGAAGCCCGCCAGCGCCAGCGGCAGGCCCACACCTTCTTCCGGCGTGTTGAACACAATGAAAGTGGCATTCTTGCCCGCTTTCAACTGGTCGATGAGCTTATCTTCCATCACGACTTCGGCCACGCAGCCAGTCGGCAGGCAGCGGACGAATCCGGCGCGACCCACATCAATATTGTCGATCTTCAAGCCCAGCCCTGCGGGAATCAGGACGCCCAAAGGGGCGATCACACGCAAGAGGCGCGACTTGCCATCGGCCGTCTTCAACATAATAACAACGAGGCTCACATTGGGTTTATCTTCGGCCGCAATGGACTGGATCAGCGCGCATTGCTCACGGGCGGCGCCCGGAGGCATCTCACAGCGCGTTTCCCAATCGCCGAATTTGCCCTTCACCACGCCTTGTGCGCGGGCCGCATCTACCCCAGCCAGAGACAGGGCTAGAGCTGAAATCAGACCTAAAATCAGCAATTTAGCTGGTATATGCGTGATCATTATCAGGTCCATTCCGGGGCTGGTCCCCGCGCCAGCGGGACCAGAGGCCCGCTCGTTTTCTTGCCCGTTGGGGTAACAAATGCCCCGTCCCTGTCAAGTCAGGACGAATCGAGCATGACTTGATTGCGACATCGGCAGCGAAAATCCCGCCCATTTTGTCAGCATGCTGATTTGACGCTGCCTTCGGCGGTCATATGCCGCAAGCCATTTGCCGATGGATCGTGTTGCGCTTGCGGCCACTTTGTGGTTTTGAACTGCCACGTGCCAAACCCGAGACTCAAACAAGCGGGATTGGATACGCGCGGGCGAAAATAGGCCGGGGGAACGTCCGCGCGCCAAATGATATTCCCACGGCGCAGCAGGAGCGATGACGTGCAGGCTCGGCACAATCTTGTCTCGACGGGGGCAGCTTGCCTCTCAGCAATCACAGGTCTGATGGGGTTCATTCCCGCAGCCCTTGCCCAAGGCTTCCAGCCAGGCCTTTCCCATGCCGCCCAAGATCAAATGGGCATGATGCAACCTGCATCTACCATGGCTCAGGACATGGTGGCTTTTCACGATAACCTGTTGTTGCCCATCATCACGGTGATCTCGCTCTTCGTGCTGGCACTCTTGGTGTACGTGATCTTCCGCTTTAACGAGCGCGCCAATCCGACACCGTCGCGCACGACGCATCACACGGGTCTTGAAGTTGCTTGGACCGTCATTCCGCTGCTGATCCTTGTGGTCATTGCGATCCCCTCCTTCCGTCTTCTCACCAAGCAGATCGCTCTGCCTGAAACCGACATGACGGTGAAGGTCACTGGCAAGCAGTGGTACTGGACCTATTCTTATCCGAAGGATCAGAACGGCGGCTTTGAATTCGACTCCAACCTGCTCGACCAGACGAAGCTTGCTGCTGGCAAGTTGAAGCTGCTCGATGTGGACAATGAAGCTGTTGTTCCGGTTGGCAAGACGATCCGTTTGCAGATCACTGCTGACGCCGTGGGCGTTATCCATTCCTTCGTGATCACAGCGCTCGGCGTGCGTATGGACGCAGTTCCAGGCCGTTTGAACGAAGTCTGGTTCAAGGCTGAGAAGGAAGGCATTTATTACGGCCAGTGCTCCAAGCTTTGCGGCAAAGACCACGCCTATATGCCGATCGCCTTCCGCGTTGTCTCGCAACAGGCCTATGAGGCTTGGCTCGCTGACGCGAAGAAGAAGTACGCATCCGCTTCCAGCGATGTGACGGTGGCTGACGCTGCCGCCACGATCCGCCAGTAATCAAACCGTCTCGAAAGACGAGGGAAAAAGATGGCAACCACAACCGCCCATCACCACGACGACCACGCCCATCACATTCCGACGGGCTGGCGCCGCTATATGTTCTCGACCAACCACAAGGACATTGGCACGCTCTATCTGATCTTCGCGATTTTCGCAGGGATCATCGGCGGCCTTCTGTCCATCGCCATGCGCGCGGAACTCGCGGGCACAGGCATTTCGGTGTTCCCATGGATCGCCAAAATGCTGACCGGCGATGGTTCGATCGACGCAGCCAAGAACATGTATAACGTGTTCATCACCGGCCACGGCGTCATCATGATCTTCTTCATGGTCATGCCAGCGCTCATCGGCGGCTTTGGCAACTGGTTCGTTCCGATCATGATCGGCGCGCCGGACATGGCCTTCCCGCGCATGAACAACATTTCCTTCTGGCTGCTTCCGGCCTCATTCGCTCTGCTCATCATCTCGATGTTTGTCGAAGGTGCGCCGGGCTCGAACGGCTTTGGCGGCGGCTGGGTGATGTATCCCCCGCTTTCATCGAATACGGGTCATCCGGGTCCGGCGATGGACTTCGTGATCTTGTCACTGCACGTGGCTGGTGCATCGTCGATCTTGGGTGCGATTAACTTCATCACCACGATCTTCAACATGCGCGCTCCCGGCATGACGCTGCACAAGATGCCGCTGTTTGCCTGGTCGGTGCTCATCACCGCCTTCTTGCTCGTGCTGTCGCTGCCCGTTCTGGCTGGCGCCATCACCATGTTGCTGACCGACCGTAACTTCGGCACCACCTTCTTCGATCCGTCGGGCGGTGGCGATCCGATCCTGTTCCAGCATCTGTTCTGGTTCTTCGGTCATCCGGAAGTGTACATTCTCATTCTTCCGGGCTTCGGCATCATCAGCCACATCATCTCGACCTTCTCGAAGAAGCCAGTGTTTGGTTATCTCGGCATGGCTTACGCGATGGTTGCCATCGGCTTCGTCGGCTTCCTCGTGTGGGCTCACCACATGTATACGGTCGGCCTCTCGCTCAACACGCAGCGCTATTTCGTCTTCGCGACGATGGTGATTGCCGTGCCCACAGGCGTGAAGATCTTCTCCTGGATTGCGACGATGTGGGGTGGTTCGATCCGCTTCACCACGCCGATGATCTGGGCTGTGGGCTTCATCTTCCTGTTCACGGTGGGTGGCGTGACCGGCGTCGTTCTCGCGAATGCTGCCATCGACCGCTACATGCACGAGACCTATTACGTTGTGGCTCACTTCCACTACGTGCTGTCGCTCGGCGCCGTGTTCGCGCTCTTCGCGGGCTTCTACTACTGGTTCCCGAAAATGTCGGGCTACATGTACAGCGAATTCCTCGGCAAGCTGCACTTCTGGGTCATGTTCATCGGTGTGAATCTGACCTTCTTCCCGCAGCATTTCTTGGGCCTCGCCGGCATGCCGCGTCGCTACATCGACTATCCGGATGCTTACGCACTTTGGAACCAGATCTCGTCCTATGGCTCTTACCTTTCGGGCTTCGGCGTTCTGATCTTCCTCTTCATCATCTGGGAAGCCTTCAGCGCCAAGCGCGTGGCGGGCAACAATCCTTGGGGTGAAGGTGCGACAACTCTGGAATGGACGCTGACATCGCCGCCTCCGTTCCACCAGTTCGAAACGCTGCCGCGCATCACCGGCTCGGAACACTAAGACAAAACTCCGGCGGTTCTTTCAGGAACCGCCGGAGCCTTCCTTCAAACAGCGATATGCAGACGCTGTTTCAAAGAGGGCTCCAAAAAGAGACGGCTTCACATGAGTTTGGTGAGTGGTGAGCAGATCGACGGCGGCTTGCGCATTTCAAGTGCCAGCCCGCGCGATTATTTCGCGTTGCTCAAGCCGCGCGTCATGTCGCTTGTTGTGCTCACAGCACTCGCCGGCATGATGATTGAGCCCACGCATGTCAATCCGGTTGCCGGCTTCATCTCGCTGCTTTCTATCGCTGTGGGCGCTGGCGCCTCCGGTGCGCTGAACATGTGGTATGACGCCGACATTGATGCCGTGATGAGCCGCACGTCCACGCGCCCCATTCCCTCGGGCCGCATTCTTCCCGGTGAAGCTCTGGGCTTTGGCTTGGTACTGTCGGCTTTCTCTGTGCTGACACTCGGCCTAGTCTCGAACTGGCTGGCCGCGGGCCTTCTCGCTTTCACCATTTTCTTCTACGCCGTCATCTACACAATGTGGCTGAAGCGCTGGACGCCGCAGAACATTGTCATTGGTGGCGCGGCAGGCGCTCTGCCCCCCGTTGTGGCTTGCGCTGCAATCACAGGTTCTGTGAGCCTTGCGAGCCTTGTGCTCTTTGCCATCATCTTCGTCTGGACGCCGCCCCATTTCTGGGCGCTCGCCATTGCCAAGGCCAGTGAATATGGCCGCGCTGGCGTGCCGATGATGCCCAATGCCAAGGGCGAAAAGCGCACGCGCCTTGAAATGCTGATCTACACGATCTTGCTCGCCCCGCTTGGCGTTGTGCCTGCTCTGCTCGGACAAGCCTCGATTGCTTATGGCGTGATTGCTGCGCTCTCGGGTCTTTTCATGCTCAATCTCGCAATCAAAGTCTGGCGCGCCCCTGATGCACAGGCTGCCGACCGCGATTGCAAGAAACTGTTTGGTTATTCGATCCTCTATCTCTTCCTTCTGTTCGGTGTGATCGTGATTGAAAATACGATTGTCACTGTTCTGCGTGTGATGGGCTCATGAACATGAACACAGTGACTGAACAGAACAACGACGGCATCAAGCTTACACCGGAGCAGGCCAAGGCGCGCCGTGCGCGCAACATTGCACTGGGCCTCTGCATCGCTGGTCTGTGCGTTCTTTTCTTTGCCGTTACGATCGTGCGCCTGGGCGGCACCGTTTTGCAACGTCCCATGTGAGGTTGACCTGACATGACCGCGCCTCTCTCCCACGACAAAAATCTCCAGCGCCGCAATGGCCGCGTGGCGGTGATTGTTGCGAGCGTTGTGGCGGGCATGATCGGCGTCTCTTATGCGTCCGTGCCGCTTTATGAAATGTTCTGCCGCGTGACCGGCTATGGCGGCATGCCGCAGATTGCTCAAGGCGAAACCTCTCTGCGCGGGCAGAAAGTGATGACCGTGCGCTTTGATGCCAATATCGCTTCCGATCTGCCCTGGAGCTTTGAGCCGGAGCTGCCGAGCATCAAACTGCGCACGGGCGAGACGGCAACGATTTTCTACAAAGTGAAGAACAGGTCGAACTACGAGACGATTGGTATCGCCTCCTACAATGTCGCGCCTGAGCGCGCCGGCATGTTCTTCAACAAGATTTCTTGCTTCTGCTTCTCGGAACAGCGGCTGGGACCCGGTGAGACAATGGATATGCCCGTTGTCTTCTTCCTCGATCCCGCTCTGGAGAAAGACGAGATCATGAAGCATCAGGATCAGGTCACCCTGTCCTACACGTTCTACGCATCCAAGACGCCCGTCACCGCATCGCGGAGCAAATCGGCGTTTTGAATACGACTGAAGCCGCCTTGACCCCTGTCAGCGAAAAGGGCAAAGGGCGGAACAATGAGTGGCCACGGGGCACCAATCCCGCGGTTGAAGAGTGAGGTGGCCGTGAGGCCCGAAGATAAAAAGACGTTCAAAGGAAGCTGTCATGGCCGACGCCCATAGCAAACCGAACCACGACTACCACCTCGTTGACCCGAGCCCATGGCCGTTGGTCGGCTCGATCTCCGCTTTCGTGATGGCCGTTGGCGCCGTCATGTGGATGAAGGGCATGACCATGCTCGGCCTGAAGGCCGGCAGTTTTATTTTCGGTGCTGGCTTCATCGGCGTGCTCTATGTCATGGCCGCTTGGTGGGGCGACGTGATCAAGGAAGCCGAACACGAGGGCTATCACACCCGCGTTGTTCAGATGCATCATCGCTACGGCATGATCCTCTTCATCGCGTCAGAAGTGATGTTCTTCGTTGCTTGGTTCTGGGCCTATTTCGATGCCAGCCTGTTTTCCGGCGAAGCACATCAATATGCGCGCGTGGAATTCACGGGCGGTCATTGGCCACCGCAGGGCACGGAAGTGTTCGATCCATGGCACCTGCCGCTGCTTAACACGCTCATCCTGCTGACCTCGGGCACGACCGTCACTTGGGCGCATCATGCTCTGCTGCATGGTGATCGCGACGGCCTCAAGAAGGGCCTGTGGCTGACCATTCTGCTGGGTGCGCTGTTCACCTGCGTGCAGGTGTACGAATATACGCATGCCGCTTTTGCCTTCAAAGGCTCGATCTATGGCGCAACGTTCTATATGGCGACCGGCTTCCACGGTTTCCATGTGCTCGTCGGCACGATCTTCCTGATCGTCTGCCTGATGCGCGCTTCGGCTGGCCACTTCAACACGAAGCAGCACCTCGGCTTTGAATTTGCCGCTTGGTACTGGCACTTCGTGGACGTGGTCTGGCTGTTCCTCTTCGCTGCCATTTATGTTTGGGGCAGCGCGGGAGCAAAGATCGCCGCCGGGCACTAAGGTTTTGGCGCAATTTTGAAGGGGCGGCCTCGTGCCGCCCTTTTTCATTTCTGGAAAGCCACCCATGCCGAATGATGATCTTTATGCGCCCCAATCTCCCTATGACACGGGGTTGAAGGGACTGTGCCCGCGCTGCGGACAAGGCCATTTGTTTAAAGGCTTCATCGATATCGCGCCCAAATGCGATGTCTGCGACATGGAATTCGACTTTGCGGATGCGGGCGATGGTCCGGCGGTTTTCGTCATTCTGATTGCGGGCTTTATTGTTCTGGGCGCTGCGCTCTATGTCGAAATCAAATATGAGCCGCCGATGTGGGTGCATATGGCAATCTTCTTGCCGATGGTTCTTGTGGTGGTGCTGGGCATGTTGCGCCCGCTCAAAGGTCTGCTTGTCGCGCTTCAATATCGTAACAAGGCAGAACAAGGACGGTTGGCGAAATGACTTTGCGCACTGGCAGGCTTGGTCTTGTTCTGGCAGGTGTCTGCGCGCTCGCAGCCTTTGCGCTGCTGATGTCGCTGGGCACATGGCAGATGCGCCGCCTTGCGTGGAAAGAAGATCTCATCACCAAAATTGAAGCGCGCGTGCAGGCTCCACCTGTCGCGCTGCCCGATGAGAGCACATGGGCCGCCCTCAAGCCCGATGATTACGAATATCGCCATGTGAGCCTGCGCGGCACGTTCGACCACGCCAAAGAAATTTTTGTTTTTCGTGCGTCCGGCCCGAATGAAGGCCTGTCGCAACCGGGCTATGTGGTGATGACGCCGCTGCGTCTGGAAAGCGGCGCAAGCCTGCTCGTCGCGCGTGGCTTTGTGACCGAAGCCTTCAAAGATCCCGCCAAGCGCGCGCAGGGCCAGATCGAAGGCCCTGTGAATCTCTCAGGGGTCATGCGCGCGCCGGAACCGCGTAACAATTTCACGCCAGCCGACAGCCCCGAAAAAGCCCTCTGGTACACGCGTGACCCCGCTGCCATGGCGGCCGAGCTCAACCTGCCCCGCCCAGCCCCCTTCTCAATCGATGCCGATGCCACGCCCCTGCCCGGCGGATGGCCAAAGGCTGGCGTGACAGTGGTCTCCATCCGCAACAACCATCTGGCTTATGCGCTCACCTGGTACGGGCTGGCAGCGACGCTGGTGGCCTTGGTCGGCTTTCTCATCTGGCGGACCCGCAAGACCCGCGCATGACAGGATAAAATTATGCTATGCAAGCGCGGAAACACCCTCCCCCTTGTGGGGAGGGTCGATGCGAAAGCATCGGGGTGGGGGTCGCGCAATCTTTGTCGTACGCTCTAGGTGCAGAAGCGGCAGAAATTGCGCGACCCCCACCCCTAACCCCTCCCCACAAGGGGGAGGGGGACGCAAACGAGCTGATATGGATTATGTGACGTGAATTACCTCTCGACCCGCGGCGAAGCCCCTATCCTGTCCTTCACGGAAGCCCTGCTGGCTGGTCTGGCACGTGATGGCGGCCTGTATCTGCCGCAATCCTATCCGCAGCTCTCCAAACCCGAGATCGCGGGCTTTGCTGGCCTGTCTTATGCGGAAGTTGCCGAGAGCGTCATCGGGCCTTTCACAGGCGGTGAAATTGCCGCGCATGATTTCACGCGCATGGTGCATGAGGCCTATGGCACGTTCCGCCATCCGGCGGTGACACCGCTCGCCCAAGTTGGCGACAATCTTTTCATTCTCGAACTCTTCCACGGCCCCACGCTCGCCTTCAAAGATGTGGCGATGCAATTGCTCGCGCGCATGATGGATCATGTGCTGAAAGCGCAAGACCGTCGCGCGACCATCGTTGGCGCCACATCAGGCGACACGGGTGCAGCAGCAATTGATGCTTTCCGCGGGATGAGCCAAGTCGATGTCTTCATCATGTATCCGCACAATCGCGTGTCGGATGTGCAGCGCCGCCAGATGACCACTGTTGAAGGCGACAACATCCACACCATCGCGCTCGATGGCACGTTCGATGATTGCCAAGGCATTCTGAAAGGCCTTTTCAACAATCATTCTTTCCGCGATGGCATGGGCTTGTCGGGTGTGAACTCGATCAATTGGGCGCGCGTGGTGGCGCAGATTGTTTATTACTTCACCAGCGCTGCAGTGCTGGGTAGCCCGCATCGCCCGATCTCCTTCACCGTGCCGACAGGCAATTTCGGCGATATTCTCGCGGGCTATGTTGCCAAGCGCATGGGGCTGCCGATCAACCGCCTCGTTATTGCGACCAATGAGAATGACATTCTCGCACGCACGCTTGCCGAAGGCGCTTATGAAGTGCGCGGTGTGCATGCCACGCAATCGCCCTCGATGGATATTCAGGTCTCATCCAATTTCGAACGCCTGATGTTTGATGCCTGCGGGCGCGATGGCGCCAAAATCCGTGCATTGCAAGCAAGCCTCTCGCAATCGGGTCGCTTTGAAATGCCAGCCGACATGCTGGCCAAGATCACGGATGAATTCGATGCCTATCGCACGGGCGAGACCGGCACGGCAAAAGAAATGGCGCGCGTCTACAAAGACTGCGGCATGTTGATTGACCCGCACACGGCTGTTGCCGTGCATGCCGCGCGCAAGGCGCTCGCACATGATCCATCAACTCCGATGGTTGCACTTGCGACGGCGCATCCGGCGAAATTCGGGGCCGCGGTTGAAAAAGCCACAGGCCGCAAGGCTGAATTGCCCGCCCACCTTGCCGGCCTTATAGAGAAAAAAGAACGCTTTACCGTTTTGCCCAATGATCAGGCGAAGGTGGAAGCTTTCGTGCGCGAGCGCGCTCGCGCGGGCAAATAATGGCGGTCGAAGTCACGACCCTGCCCTCAGGTCTTCGCATCGTCACAGATGCGATGCCCAATCTCGAAACAGCCTCCATCGGCGTTTGGATTGGTGCGGGTTCGCGCCATGAAAGTGCTTCTGAACACGGGCTTTCGCATCTGCTCGAACATATGGCCTTCAAAGGCACGAAGCGCCGCTCGGCCAAGCAAATCGCCGAAGAGATTGAAGCCGCGGGTGGTGATCTCAATGCCGCCACCACCAGCGAGACCACCTCTTATTATGCGCGCGTGCTCGCCTCCGACACGGGGCTCGCGCTGGATATTTTCGGCGATATTCTGACGCAAAGCGTTTTTGATCCGCAGGAGTTGGAACGCGAGAAAAGCGTTATCCAGTCGGAAATTGCTGCAGCCGAAGAAACGCCTGACGATCTTGTCTTTGATCTGCTGACAGATGCCGCTTATCCCGATCAACCGATTGGCCGCACCATTCTCGGCACGCCTGAGCGCGTCTCATCGTTTGATCGCAGCTCCATCGAAACCTATCTGACGCGCCATTATGCGGCACCCTCCGCCATCATTGCGGCAGCTGGTGCGGTTGATCACAAGGCGATTGTCGAAGAAGCGCAAACGCGCTTTGCGAGCCTTGCGTCAACTTCAGCGGCCCAAATGGCGCCCGCGCAATATGTCGGCGGCACGCAAATGCTGAAGCGCAAATTGGAGCAGACGCATCTTGTCGTCGGCTTCCAAGGCGCGAGCTTCCATGACGAGCATGAATTTGCTCTGCATGTCTTCTGCAATGCGGTGGGCGGCGGCATGTCCTCGCGTCTCTTCCAGCGCGTGCGCGAAGAGCGCGGGCTTGCCTATTCCATCTACACATTCCATTGGCCTTATGCGGATACGGGCATTTTCGGTTTTTATGCCGCGACCGCGCATAAGGATGTGGCTGAACTCATGCCCATGGCGCTCGGCTGCCTGCGTGAAGCGGTGGATGATCTCACCGAGGATGAAATGCAGCGCGCCAAAGCGCAGATGAAAGTGGCGTGGCTGGCAGCCCTTGAATCCTCTGCCGCGCGCGCCGAACAAATCGCTCGCCAGCATCTCTTTTTCGACCGCGTCTTGCCGCGCGAAGAAATCATCGGCAGGATTGACGCGCTGACTTTGGCCGATGTGCGCCAAGCGGGTGCGGGGGCTCTGCTCTCGGCTCCCACATTGGCTGCCATTGGCGAGACGAAGAAAATCATGACGCAGGCGAAGATCGCTGAGTTTCTCGCCTGAGGAGATGCAGGACACAGAATGGCTCTGTTCCGTCTGGGGATCGCGACTGAAAAGCTGCATGTCATCCGCGGTGATGGCCTGCTGTTGCGCCCGTTTGAATCGCGCGATTACGAGGCTTGGGCGGCGTTGCGCGACAAGAGCCGCGAGTTCCTGACCCCGTGGGAGCCGACTTGGGGCTCGGATGACTTGACCCGCTCGGCCTATCGCCGACGCGTCCGCCGCAATGAAGAAGAAATCATCCGCGACGAGGCGTTTCCGCTGCTGATTTTCCGCGAGGCGGACGGGGCCCTGCTCGGCGGGCTGACCCTGGGCCAAGTGCGCCGGGGCGTCTCCCAGACGGCCACTCTGGGCTATTGGATGGGCGAGCCCCATGCAGGGCGGGGCTATATGGGCACGGCCGTGCGGCTGGCCTGCATTTACGCCTTTGGCTCGCTGGGCCTGCACCGGGTGGAGGCGGCCTGCCTGCCCACCAATATGCGCTCCATCAGGCTGCTCGAAAGTGCCGGCTTCCGGCGCGAGGGCTTGGCGCGATCTTACTTGCGAATCAATGGGATGTGGCACGATCACGTGCTTTATGCGCGGCTTGATTCCGACCCTGCCCCGCCCCCTGTGCGCAATAAACCGGCCCGATTCTGAGCCCCTCGGGCCTGACTTCAATTGTGGGGCGGGCGTGCCTTTGCCTTGCCCGAGGCCTCCCCAAGCTTTACCAATCAAACTTCCGACACGGTCGCAGCCCATGGGCATGGGGCCGATTGAAAAGGCGTGGGTTGGTCTGCTCCGGCCCAGAGTTAAAGTGAGTCTCGTGCGTCGGCTTTTTGCTGCCTTTCTCCTGTGTGTTTTCGTGGTCGCGGGCTTCAGCCCGGCAGAGGCCATCGAATCCGTGCGCGTACCGCTCTCGGCGCGCGCGATTGACCTGACGCAGGCGGTAGAAAATTTCTCGACGCAAGGCGACCGCATTCAAGTCTCCACGGCAGCAGGCGCCGATGGCATTGTCCGCCGCATTGAAGTGAATGCCGCCAAAGCTGGCACGCAGCCCTTCTGGATTGCCTTCGCGCTGACCAATGACACGGATGAGCAGATCGAACGCTTGATCGTCGCGCCGCATTTCCGGCTTGTCGGCTCCGGCGTGATCTGGCCTGATCTTGGCGCCTCGCGCGTCTCGGCGATTACCGCGAGCCAAGGCTTCCCGCCCGAGCGCGAAGATTCTCCTGATGCCGATGTCTTCCGTCTGACGCTCGACCCCGGCACCACGGTCACTTATGTCGCCGAATTGCGCACCGCCAATCTGCCACAGATCTATCTGTGGGAGCCTGACGCCTACAAAGACAAAGTGACGAGCCTGACGCTCTACAAAGGCCTCATCATCGGCATTTCGGGCCTGCTCGCACTCTTCCTCACCATTGTCTTTGTGGTGAAGGGCGCTGTGATCTTTCCCGCAGCCGCCGCACTTGCCTGGGCGGTGCTGGCCTATGTCTGCATCGACTTTGGCTTCTGGGGCAAACTCTTTGATCTGGGCAATGAAGCTGATCGCATCTGGCGCGCGGGCGCTGAAACCATTCTCGCTGCGACGCTGCTCGTCTTTCTTTTCGCCTATCTCAATTTGAGCCGCTGGCATGTGCGCGCTTCGCATGTGGCGACCATCTGGCTGATCTTTTTGGCAGGGCTCATTGGTCTGGCGATTTTCGATGCGCCGGTGGCGGCCGGTGTGGCACGCATTTCACTCGCCACTATTGCGGGCGTCGGCTTTATTCTCGTGCTCTATCTGTCGACGCATGGATATGACCGCGCGGTCATGCTCATTCCGACGTGGCTTTTGCTGCTCGCATGGGTCGCAGCTGCAGGCTTTACCGTGACAGGCCAGCTCACCAATGACTTGGTGTCGCCAGCCTTGATCGGCGGGCTTGTGCTGATCGTCATGTTGATCGGTTTTACCGTGATGCAAAATGCTTTTGCAGGCGGTATGGCGCATGGCAGCGTGTCAGACTCGGAACGCCGCGCACTCGCACTCACGGGTGCTGGCGACATTATCTTTGATTGGGATGTAGCCTCCGACGATATTTATGTGAGCCCCGAAGCCGAACAGACCTTGGGCCTTAAACGCGGCGCGCTGGAAGGCCCCGCCTCCGCTTGGTTGGATATTCTCCACCCGTTTGATCGCGACCGCTACACGGCGAGCCTCGACACCGTGCTCGAACAACGCCGTGGCCGCCTGTCCATTGATTTTCGTCTGCGCGCTGCCGACGGACATTACGTCTGGTTCCTGATGAAAGCCCGTCCCGTCGTGGGCGCTGATGGCGAAGTGGTGCGCGTGATCGGCACGCTCTCCGACATTACCGAAATGAAAACGGCGGAAGAGCGTCTGCTGCAAGATGCTGTGCATGACAATCTGACCGGCCTGCCCAATCGCGAGATCTTTTTCGACCGTCTGGAAATGGCGCTGAACAATGCGATGATCGATCAATATCGCTACCCGACGGTTCTGTGCGTCGATCTGGATCGGTTCCGTCAGGTCAATGAAGCGGTGGGTCTGTCAGCTGGCGATTCCATCTTGCTCACGGTCTCCCGTCGTCTGAACCGCTTGCTGCGTGAGCAAGACACGCTGTCACGCGTGTCGGGTGATCAATTCGCCATCATTCTTCTGTCGGAAATGAACCATGAAAAACTCGTGGCCATTGCCGATTCCATCCGCCGCACGGTTGCGACCCCCATTTCCTTCGGCGAGCGCGATGTGGCTCTGACCTGTTCGGTCGGCATTGCGCTTTATGATGTGCAATTGCATCCCAAGCGCGAAGACATGCTGAAGGATGCCGAAATCGCCATGTCTTACGCGAAGAAACTGGGCGGCAGTCGCACAGAAGTCTTCCGCCCCTCCATGCGGGCATTGCGTTCCGACCGCTCGGCGCTTGAGGCAGATCTGCGCCGCGCGCTTGATCGTGGTGAAATGAAAATCGTGTTCCAGCCGATTGTGCGTTTGGAAGATCGCACCATTGCCGGATTTGAAGCGCTTTTGCGTTGGGAACATCCGCGCTTGGGCCGCTTGAACCAGAGCGACTTTATGGCTGTGGCGGAAGAAACCGGCGTCATTGTGGATCTGGGCATATTCATGCTCGAGCGCACGGCGCGCGAATTGTCGGCCTGGCAAAATGCACTCGACGTGAACCCGCCGATTTTCGCCACTGTGAATATTTCCTCACGTCAATTGCTGCGTCACGATCTGCTGCATGATGTGAAGGGCGTGTTGACACGCTCGGCCGTCTTGCCCGGCACGCTGAAGCTCGAAATCTCTGAAGCCTTGATCATGGACAATCCGGAATTTGCCATGCAAATGCTCGAGCGCCTGCATGAATTGGGGGCTGGCATTTGCTTGCAAGGTTTTGGCACCGGCCATTCATCCCTGTCGCAATTGCAGCGCCTCAAGATTGATCTCATCAAGATTGACCGCATGATGACGCGCCCCAATGCCAAGGGCACGCGGCCTGTCATTCTGCGCTCTCTCATTTCGCTGGCGCATGATCTCAATGTGCAAGTGATTGCCGATGGCACAGAGAGCGAGGCCGACACGGCCGAAATGGGCCAGCTCGGATGCGAATATGCACAAGGCAATGCCTTCGGCAATCCGATTACCCTGTCAGAAGCCCGCCGCCTCGTCGGCGCAGCAAATGAAGCGGCTTAAGCGTGGCCGGCTTGGCCTGAGAGCATGGCGGGATCAATGCCCAGCATGCGCATAGCCCGGCCCCATTTGGTCTCGACATCGCGGTCAAACAAAAGGCTCGGATCAGCGGGCACATGGAGCCAGCCATTTTGCTGGATCTCGGTTTCCAATTGTCCCGGCGACCAGCCAGCATAGCCAAGCGCAAGCACCGCTTGCTGCGGCCCCTGACCGCGCGCAATGGCACGCAGAATATCAACCGTTGCCGTCATGGAAACTGCGTCATCAATCGTCAATGTCGAATTGTCGATGAAGAAATCGGAAGAATGCAGAACAAAGCCACGCCCTGTCTCGACAGGCCCGCCCTTGAGCACCTGCATTTTCTCCGCCGGATCAGCCAAGCGAATCAGCTCATCAGGCTTGAACAGCTCAAGCTGTTCCAGAAGATCGGGGAAGGTGATTTTCCGCGCGGGCTGGTTGATGATTAGCCCCATCGCCCCTTCAGAAGAATGGGCGCAAATATAGACCACAGAGCGCGCAAAACGCTGGTCGGTCATGCCCGGCATGGCGAGCAGAAATTGACCATCAAGATAGTCTAAGGATGGATCAGAAGGAATGATCGTTTCGATTGCCATGCCTAACATGCTACGCCTTCATTTGTTACAGAACAAGGAAGGCTTGCCCGCCCTCTCACGCCATCGTGTGTGGCGCTTCAACAGGGTGAGCCGCAGACATATTCCATGCGCAAGCTGACGGAAAAGATCTTGAAATGGGTGGCACTTCCGGCCCTGACGCTCGCTTTGGCGGGTGCGTCGGCCTGCGCCCAGACCGAGAGCGGGCCATGGAGCCAAGGCGCCAATTCACGGGCGCGGCTGCTTGCCGCAGGGGCACCGGAATCAGGCCTCTACCGCGCGGGAATCGAAATCGAATTGAAAAGCGGCGCGCATACTTATTGGCGCGACCCGGGTGACGCCGGCGTGCCGCCGACCATTTCATTCGAGGGCTCGCGCAATGTGAAGCAAGCAACATTGCGCTTCCCTGCCCCCTCGCGCATCAATGAAGGTGGGCTTACCGTCTACGGCTATCGCAACAATCTCATCCTGCCGATGGATGTCGTGCCGCAAGACCCAAAGGCGCCCGTCCATTTGAACGTGCGATTCACTTATGCGGCTTGCGATAAAATCTGCATTCCCGCTGAACTCTCGGGCTGGCTTGATCTCGCCACCGACACGCCAAGAGGCACGCAAGCCATTCGCTTGGCACAATCCATTCGTCTTTTGCCGACGATCATGGATGACGCGCAATTGGGCCTCAGCGCCAAGCAGCTTGAGCAAACTGCCAAACCTGTCTGGCGGATTGAGGTCAAAACTGGCTTTGTCGATCTCTTTGCCGAGGGCCCAAGCGGCTGGACTTTTGATACAAAGGCAGTGAAATCTGGCTTTGCATTGACGACCGAAAGCCGGCCAGAGAACTGGAGCGGCCCTGTGCCCGTAGTCCTGACATTGAAGGGAGCGGCAGATGTCGAGGTGAAACTCGACCTGCCCCTTCCATGAGCAAACAATCGCCTTATCTAGGCAAAGCGTGTTTCATAAACCGGACCAGCCAAGGTCCATCATCAGGGGAAGAACAATGATCAAAGCAGGCGATAAAATCCCGAACGCAACATTCATGGTGATGACGGCGGAAGGCCCGAAGCCCCGCACAACGGACGAAGTCTTTGCAGGCAAGAAGGTCGTAATCTTCGGCGTGCCTGGCGCTTTCACACCAACCTGCCACAAGAACCATCTGCCGGGCTTTCTGGCGAAGGAAGCCGAGATCAAGGCTAAGGGCGTTCACACGATTGCTGTGACCTCCGTCAATGATGCTTTTGTGATGGGCGCTTGGGAGAAAGACACGGGCTCAGACAGCAAGATTGAATTCCTCGCCGATGGCTCTGCCACTTTTGCCAAGGCGATTGATCTGACCGTTGATCTCACCGAACGCGGCCTCGGCATTCGTTCGCGCCGTTACGCGATGATCGTCGACAATGGCGTTGTGAAGTCAGTCAATGTGGAAGAAGCCGCCGGCGTCGAAGTGTCGGGCGCCGATCACATTCTGGCGCAGCTCTGAGGCGATAAGACCGAGTTAAAAGAAAGGCGGGCCTTGGCCCGCCTTTTTCTTTTGGACTCTCCAGCAAGATTGCGCGACCCCCACTCCTAACCTCTCCCCACAAGGGGGAGAGGAACTTGATGCAGCGTGCAATCAAGATTTCTTGTCGTCATCGTCATGCAAAAAGACTCCCTCCCCCTTGTGGGGAGGGTTGGGGTGGGGGTCTGCGCCACTCTCCCGTTAGCCATCACTTTTTCAAAAAAGGCTTCATGCCGCGGCGCGCGAGTTCATCTGCGCGCTCATTCATTTCATGGCCTGCATGGCCCTTCACCCAATGCCACGAGACTTCGTGGCGACCACGCGCTTCATCGAGCCGCTGCCAGAGTTCGATATTTTTGACGGGTTTTTTATCGGCCGTCAGCCAGCCGCGCTTTTTCCAATTGTCCATCCAGCCCATCACACCGCCGCGCAAATATTGCGAGTCTGTGTGCAGATCGACAGTGCAAGGACGCGTCAAAGTTTCGAGCGCCGAAATGGCCGCCATGAGTTCCATGCGATTATTGGTCGTGTCGGCTTCGCCGCCACAAATCTCGCGCTCATTCCCATCATAGGTGAGAATGGCGCCCCAACCACCGGGGCCGGGATTTCCTGAGCAAGCGCCGTCCGTATAAATCACCACCGCCTTGGTCATGCGAGAAGACCATAATCGGCAGCGCTTTTCACATGCTGGTGGAAACGCAGTTTCTTCACATATTCCATCGGATCTTTGGGACGCACCAATGCGCCAACGGGCACATTCAGCCAATCCACCAGACGTGTCAGCAAGAAGCGCAGAGCCGCACCCCGCGCAAGCACAGGAAGCGCTGCAATCTCTTGCGCATCAAGCGCACGCACCGACTGATAGCCGGCCAGAAAGGCCTGCCCCTTGGTGACATTGAACGAAGCATCGGGCTCGAAGCACCAGGCATTCAGACAAATGGCAGCGTCATAGGCCAGCGCATCGGTGCAGGCGAAATAAAAGTCGATCAGGCCTGACAAATGTTTGTCGAGGAAGAACACATTGTCCGGAAAGAGATCGGCATGGATGACGCCTTGCGGCAAAGATTGCGGCCAGACTTTTGCAAGTGCAGCGAGTTCATCCGTGATGAAAGCGGCCAAGCCGGGTGTGATTTCATCGGCGCGCGCTTTGGCGCCATCAAACAGAGGCGCCCATCCCGACAGCGACAGTGAGTTGGCGCGGCGCATCGGAAAATCGGCGCCCGCCAAATGCAGGCGTGCGAGGCCAGCGCCCACTTCCGCGCAATGCTGCACGCTGGGGCGGCGCACCGACATGCCTTCGAGAAACGACACCATCGCCGCGGGTCGCCCCGCCATGCGGCCCAAAGCTTCGCCATTTTTGGCGCGGATGGGCTGCGGGCATGTGAGGCCACGCGCGGCCAGATGATTCATGAGATTCAGAAAGAAAGGCAGGTCCGCCTCGTTCACCCGCTTCTCATAGAGCGTCAGGATGAACGTGCCTTTTTCCGTTCGCAGGAGGTAGTTGGAATTTTCAACACCCTCGGCAATGCCTTTCAGCGAAAGAACGGCGCCCAGATCATAGGCCGCCAGAAAAGCGTCCAGATCTTCTTCCGTGACTTCGGTGTAAACGGCCATGGCCTCATCCCCTGCTTGTTCCCTGTTAGCCTCGGAGAGAGCGGAAATCCAGCCTTTCTGAGTGAAACACCACCGATCCGTCCTTGCGAGAAGCCGAAGGCGACGAAGCAATCCAGAGCCACATGTGAGGCCCCTAGATTGCTTCGCTACGCTCGCAAGGACGGCGGAACCCTCGCCAGCTTACCCTTCCTCCGTTACAAGACACCCATGATCGCAATTCCCGCATGGCTCTGGGCCTCCTTTACGGTGGCCGCCTCCGCCGCCCAGACAGCGCGCAATGCCATGCAGCGTGACCTCATCGAAAAACTGGGCATGGCGGGCGCCACCCATGTGCGCTTCATCTTTGCTTTTCCCTTTGCGCTGATCTTTTTGGGCGTCTTGTGGAGCGTGAGCGACCTGCCCATTCCGATGCCCTCACAAAAAACCCTGCTCTGGGCGACCTTCGCACCCGCCGCCCAAACAGCCGCCACGGCTTTCATGCTGGCAGCCATGCGCGGACGCTCTTTTGTCGTCGCCATTGCTTTCACCAAAACAGAGCCGCTGATCATCGCGCTGGTGAGCGTGATTGTGCTGAATGAAATCCCGAGCCCGCCTGTGGCAGCTGCCATTCTCATTGCCACATCAGGCGTGATGCTCATGTCGTGGCCCAATTCGCGGCCAAAGACCGATGGTGAATTGAACTCGGGCTGGACTCCAGCGCTGATGGGACTTGGCGCGGGCACCTGTTTTGCCATGTCAGCCACAAGCTATCGCGTCGCCATTCTCTCGCTGGAGACGCCATCTTTCTTCCATGCCGCGACGACAACATTGGCGCTAGGACTTGGTATTCAGACGGCGGCAATTTTGCTCTGGCTGTCGTGGCGTGATCGCCAAACGCTGGTTGCCATTGCCGCTTACTGGCGCCCGTCTGTGCTGGCGGGCTTTATGGGTGCCATTGCCTCGCTCTTCTGGTTTTTGGCTTTTGCCATTTCAACAGCCGCAAAAGTGCGCACGCTGGCTTTGATCGAAGTGCCCTTTGCACAAATCGTCTCGGGTAAGATCAAACAGAAAGTCTCGCTGCGTGAATATGCAGGGATGGGGCTGGTGATTGCCGGAATTGTGCTGCTGCTGAATTCCTAAACGCTTTCGCGCAATTCGCGCGGCAGCGGGAAAAACATGGTCTCATCAGCAATCGTCACCGTTTCAATGGTGAGAGCAAAGCGCGCGCGCAGAGCCTCGACAATTTCATCGATCAGAATTTCCGGCGCAGACGCGCCCGCTGTCAGACCGATGCGGCTGATGCCTTGCAAATCATCCCACGGAATCTCGTCAGCGCGCAAAATGAGACGCGCCACGCGGCAACCTTCGGTTTCTGCCACTTCGCGCAGACGCTGCGAATTGGATGAATTGGGCGAGCCCACAACCAGCATGGCTTCCACTTTCGGCGCAACGGCTTTCACCGCTTCCTGCCGATTGGTGGTGGCGTAGCAAATATCTTCCTTATGCGGACCATGAATGGCGGGGAAACGTGCTTTCAAGGCCTCGACCATTTCCACCGTGTCATCGACCGACAAAGTGGTCTGCGTGGCAAAAGCCAATTCGCGATCAGCAGGGACTTGCAGCTTGGCCACATCATCGGGTGTCTCAACGAGCAGCACAGCACCATCGGGCAATTGACCCATCGTGCCGACGACTTCCGGATGGCCTTCGTGACCGATGAGAATGACAAGCCGTCCGCGCTTGTGATGAACTTCTGCTTCACGATGGACTTTTGTCACCAGCGGACAGGTCGCATCAATGGCCAGAAGATTGCGCGCACGCGCGGCAAGTGGAATGGATTTTGGAACACCATGGGCTGAGAAAATCACCGGCGCATCGGTGTCGGGCACTTCATCGAGTTCTTCGACAAAAATCGCGCCCTTCTTTTTCAGATCATCGACAACATATTTATTATGCACGATCTCATGGCGCACATAGACCGGCGCGCCGTGTTTTTCGAGTGCCTTCTCAACCACATGGATCGCCCGCACCACGCCAGCGCAAAAGCCGCGCGGCGCGCAGAGAAACAGCGTCATGGGCGGGCGTTCAGTCATTGGTCGTTCCGTCACATTCGTCGGCACCTTTGTGGGCGAGCGCCACGGCAAGGTCAAGACATGTGAAGCGCCAAAGGCGCATGTTGTCAGTCCTTTGGACTAAACCGCCAGCATGGCAACCGCCGGGGACTATCGGATGAGACACAGGATATTGTAGAGAAGGCGGATGAACCGGCTTAGAGTCGGCTGCGCGAATGAAAAGATTCCATGACAGACCAGAACCGGCCGCGCCCGCCCGCGGTGTTCACCGAAGGCTCCATTCTGCGCCATGTTCTCGTGATGACGGTCACGGGCTCCATCGGGCTCGTGGCGATTTTCATCGTTGATTTTTTGTCGCTGCTTTATATTTCCTGGATAGGTGATCCCAACCTCACTGCGGGCGTGGGCTTTGCCACGCAAATCCTGTTCTTCTTTCTCTCGCTCAATATCGGCCTCACCATTGCCATCGGCGCAACGGTCGGTCGTGCGCTGGGGCAAGGAGATCGCGCCAGAGCGCGGCGCCTTTCTGCCTCTGGCCTTGTGCATTCCTGCATCTTGTCTGCGCTGGTCACAGCACTTGCCATTCCATGGCGTGGCGATCTCCTCATGCTCTTGGGTGCCAAGGGCGAAGCTTTGGCAGTGGCCGATACATTTTTGCTGATCACTTTGCCCTCCAATGTGCTGCTTGCTGCAGGCATGGCATTCTCGGGCGTTCTGCGCGCAGTGGGCGATGCCAAGCGCGCCATGTATGTGACTTTGTTTGGTGCAGTTGCGACAGCCTTTACTGATCCAATTTTGATTTTTGGTATGGGCCTTGGCGTCGAGGGTGCGGCTTATGCGACCGTCATTTCGCGCTTTATCATTATGGCAACAGGCTTTTGGGGTGCTGTGAACAAGCATGATCTTGTTGCGCGCCCGCGCGCCCGCGAAGCGGGAGAAGATGTTGCGCCCTTATTTGGCATTGCGGGACCTGCCATTCTCACCAATCTCGCAGCCCCCGTGGCAACCAGCTATATGCTGGCCGTTTTTGCGACATTCGGTGAGCCGATTGTCGCGGCCTTCGCCATTATTGATCGCGTGACGCCTGTGGCCTTCGGCTTTCTCTATGCACTGTCTGGCTCAGTCGGTCCGATCATGGCGCAGAATTATGGCGCTCGAAATATGGCGCGTGTGCGCCGCACTTTGTCGGATTGTTTCGGCCTGACGATTGTCTACACGCTCTCTGTCTGGGTGCTCTTGTTCTTCTGTGCGCCATGGATCAACACGATCTTCAATGCACATGGCGAGACGGCTGATCTTGTCACCTTCTTCTGTCATTTCGGCGCTGTGGCCTGGCTGTTCTTGGGCCTCATCTTCGTCGCCAATGCAGCCTTCAACAATCTGGGCTTCCCGATTTTCTCCACCCTGTTCAACTGGGGCCGCGCGACTTTGGGCACCATTCCCTTCGTCACCTATGGAGCCCTGCAGGCTGGCCCACAGGGCGGCCTGATGGGCATGATTGCGGGCGCTGCCCTGTTTGGCGTCCTGGCAGTGACCACCGCCTATTGGGCAGTCCGGGGTATGGCCAAGCGGGTGGAAGCCGCCGCCCTTACCGAATCATCGCTGGGGCAGCCATAAATCCGTCCTGTTTTCAGGTAAAAAGCCTCTTTTCTGCGGAGACTTGGGTCCGGAACTTGCGGAATGGGCGGGTGACTGCTTATTTCATGCCCATGAAACAGCCTTAGAGGCAGGATGGACGACCATGGCGGTAAGAGCTGATTTGAAAGCCCTTCTCTCGGCAGCAGGCCTGACCTTGGCGCTGGGAATCTCCGCGCCCGCGCTCGCGCAATCGAGCTGCGAAGGGGATATGACCAAGCTGCAAGAAAAGCGCATGGGCATTTTGTCAAACTTGAACAAGCTGCAAGAAAAGGACGGTGGCAAACTCGACCCCATCGCCGCTTGCCCGCAATTGCGTTCGCTCGCCAGCCTCGAAAAAGAGATTCAAGGCTACATGGAAAAGAACCAGTCATGGTGCAACATCCCTGACGAAGCTGTTTCCAATATTAAAGAGACGCAGGGCAAGACTTCAAAAATCGCCACACAAGCCTGCAACATTGCTGCGCAG
>Ga0209400_1001096_pt1 | contig 22761 bp, 26 predicted proteins | sample M_130807_EF_Meta_FD_187313 | JGI IMG/M metagenome (GOLD analysis project Ga0209400, IMG submission 187313) | Freshwater microbial communities from Lake Montjoie, Canada to study carbon cycling - M_130807_EF_MetaG (SPAdes) (version 2) | ecosystem: Environmental > Aquatic > Freshwater > Lake... | reverse complement strand
CTGAGAAAAAGTGGAGCGAATAAGGGATTCCTAACGGCAGCTCCGCCTAAATGACTGGGGTTTCCCTACGAATGGGCGTTTTTTCTGAGGGTGTTTTAAGGTTGGTTTGCTATCTTTCGCAGCATCGACCTGTTAAGTACGACTAGTAATTGACGAGGGTCAATAACAGGCACCACAAACGAGAGGACATAAACATGTCATCAAAGAAAAGAATTGCAGCGGTTGCGGTAACTATTGCTGCACTATCTCTAGGTTCTATTGGAGTTGCTTCGGCACATGACAAGGGCGCTGTAAAGACAAATGTTCTTGCAGAACTAGTCAAGGCCGGAACAATCACTCAGGCACAGTCTGATGCCATCGCGAAGAAGCTAGATGATGCAAAAGCGGCCATGGAAACAAATCGTGCTGCACACAAAGCAGAACACGATGCACGTCATGCAGCTGTTGAAGCGCTAGTTGCAACAACAATCGGCGTGGATGCGGCAACAATCAAGTCGCGTCTTGCAGCTGGTGAAACTCTTGCAGCAATCGCAGGAGCAAAGAAAGATGCACTCGTAACTGCATTAGTTGCTTTTGAAACAAAAGAAATTGATGCTCGCGTTGCTGCCGGCACAATGACTGCAGCTGAGGCAACTGCTGCAAAGGCTGACCTAACAAAGAAGGTCACCTCCCGCGTTGAATCCACTCAGGGACCAAAGGGATTTGGACCTAAGGATCACAAGGGTGGCAAAGGTAAAGGGCCACGCTCTTAAGTAAAAGTTTCCTCCTTGGGACATGAATTTCCCGCCACGTGAGCAATCACTTGGCGGGTTTTTCATTGCCCATGGCAAGATAACTACATGCATATTCATATTGGAAGCGATCACGCGGGACTTGAATTAAAAGCAGCTCTTGTTGCTCACTTAGAACATAAAGGTCATCAAGTAACCGATCACGGACCACATGAATATGACGCTGTCGATGATTACCCTGATTTTTGTATCCCGGCAGCCATTGCAACCGTTGCAGATCCAGCATCCTTGGGCATCGTTTTAGGCGGTTCTGGAAATGGTGAGCAAATCGCTGCCAACAAAGTAACAGGCGTTAGAGCCGCCCTTGCCTGGAATATTGAGACTGCAAAGTTAGCCAGAGATCACAACAATGCAAATGTTGTTGGAATCGGTGGTCGAATGCACTCAATTGAAGAGTGCAAGGCAATTATTGACGCTTTTGTTGAGACACCTTTTTCAAATGATGAACGTCATATTCGCCGAATCAACAAAATTGCTAAGTATGAAAATGAAGGAAAGCTTTAAACCTTTTTATACAGCATGTCATTGACGGCGTGATCTTTATCAATGCCTTGTCCTTCAAATCTAGTCACCGGACGCCATTCGGGTTTGTCCATTACTCCCCCAGTAAATAATGTGGAGGCTGCAAAAACTTCCTGGATACTGATGGCGTATGGAACCCAATCAGTTGCGATATGAATAAAGCCACCTTTTTTGAGTTTTGGGTGGATCAACTTTAAAAAACCTTCATTCACAATTCGGCGTTTATTATGCTTTTTCTTTGGCCAAGGATCAGGAAAATACAAATGAATACCATCTAGAGATTCATCAGGGATCATGTGTTGTAAAACTACATGCACATCATCTTCAATTACTTTCACATTAGTTAAATCATTTTCAACAATTCGAGCTAATAACTTTCCGATGCCCGGAGGGTGAACATCGACTGCTATGTATCCATTGTTTGGATGGTTTTTGGCGATGATTGCCGTGGCCTCACCCATTCCAAAACCGATCTCCATGATTACGGCATCACTCGTTGGAAATATCGCCTTAACGTCGATTAGCTCTTCTTTGAATTCAATTCCATGGACGGCTTGCAGAGCGGTTTTTGCTTCCCGCTGGGCATCGGTAATCCGAGATCCACGGATGCTGTAACTGCGTACCGATGGGCGTTCCATGGGGTAACTCTGTCATGGTTGGATTGGAACCTACAAAAGAGCCTAAGGAGCAACTTGTGCCAGGATTAAATTTGAGCCGTGCTGAAGCAAAAGATCGTGCGGACCACCTGTATGTACATAGTTATGTAGTAACCCTCGATGTCACAAAGGGCGAAGAGACTTTTTACTCAAAATCTGAAATTTCATTTACCTGCAATAAGCCTGGGTTTTCAACATTCATCGACGCTGTTGGTCGCTCGGTAATTAGTGCAACGCTAAATGGTGTTGCAGTTGATACAAGCAACTTTGATGGTGAATCAATCTTTATTAAAGATCTGGCAGCGGAGAACCTTTTGGTCATCGAAATCGAAGCTGAGTACTCAAAATCTGGTGAAGGTCTGCAGCGCTCTGTAGATCCATCTGATGGTGAGATCTACCTGTACTCACAGGGCGAAACAGCGCACATCCGCAATATGTTCCCTTGCTTTGATCAGCCATCCCTAAAGGCAACCTTCAAGCTGACCGTTACGACTCCTGCGCACTGGGAAGCGGTTTCAAACAATCCAGTCGAATCCAAGGTTGTAAATGGAGACTTGGCTGAATGGAAGTTCACAACGACCCCTCGTATTACAACGTACTTGGACGCACTAGTTGCTGGCCCCTATTCACATGTTCATGATGTGTACAAGGGCGAAAAAGAGATCCCACTTGGAATTTACTGCCGCAAGTCAATGATGCAGTACCTAGATCCAGAAGATATTTTCTTGATTACAAAGCAGGGCTTTGAATACTTTGAAAAGACATTTGGTTTGGCATATCCATTTGAAAAGTATGACCAAATCGCAGTTGTTGACTTCAACTTTGGTGCGATGGAAAACGCTGGCGCAGTTACATTCCGCGAAGATGTTTTGGTTTTCCGCAGTCACATGCCAGAAAAGGCATACCTTTCACGTGCTAACACCATCCTGCACGAGATGGCACACATGTGGTTTGGCGACATGGTCACCATGTACTGGTGGGATGACCTGTGGCTTAACGAATCATTTGCAGAATGGTCTTCTTACTTAGCCCTTTCAGAGGCGACTCGATTTAAAGGTGCATGGTCTGAATTTAATTCAGCTCGCAAAAACTGGGCTTACCGCCAAGATCAATTGTCTTCGACCCACCCAATCATCGCCGACATGGTTGATATGGAAGCGGTTAATGCAAACTTTGACGGAATTACCTACGCAAAGGGTGCATCTGTGTTGCATCAGCTTGTTGCACACGTTGGCCGGCCACAATTTATTTCAGCACTTCAAAAGTACTTTGCCAAGCACGCTTGGGAAAACACAACATTGAATGATCTTTTGATCGAGCTAGAGGCTGCAAGTGGTCGCAAACTTGATTCGTGGGTAAACACCTGGCTACAAACTGCCGGAGTAAATACTCTGCGACCAGTATTAGAAATTGATGGCGATACCTATAAGCGCATTGCAATTGCCCAAGAAGCACCAGTTGTTCCTGTGGGATCAACTGAACTTCGCCCACACCGTTTAGCGGTTGGTCTATACGACATCAGCGGTGATGCATTAAAACTTCGCAAATCTGTAGAACTGGACGTAATTGGAGCATCCACAGTTGTGGCTGATTTGGCCGGTGAAAAGGTTGCCGATCTATTGCTGATCAATGATCGCGATTTGTCATATGCCAAGTTGCGTTTTGATAATCGTTCAATTGCAACACTTAAGACCCACCTTGGAAAGTTCGATGATGCTTTAGCCCGTGCGCTATGTTGGGCAGCAATTTGGGATATGCATCGAGACGGAGAAATTTCATCAGCAGACTTCATCGAAATTGCACTCAATGGTCTTGCTGGAGAAACCGATGATGCGATCGTCAACATTGTGCTTACCCAGCTATCAACTTCGGTCGAGGCGTATTCAAAGGAAGCAAACCGAAATGCATATCGCGAAAAGTTAGCTGACGGATTGTGGGCTCTGACAAATAGCCAAGCACCGGGCAGCGACTTGCAGCTTTTGATTTCACGCGCCTTTGCAATCAACGCACAAACAGAGGCTCAGACAGCAAATATTCGTGCCTTACTAAACGGCGGCGCACCGGGATTAAAGGTCGATGCTGATCTTCGTTGGTACTTCTTAATTGCATTAACCGAACGTGGTGCAACTACAAAGGCCGAACTTGATGCAGAGTTGGCCAAGGACAACACAACAACGGGTAATTTGGCATACGAAACTTGCTTAGCGGCGCAACCAACAAGTGATGCAAAGGCCTACGCCTTCAACAAGGTCCTCAACGAGGATGTTTCAACATCTATCAGAACAGCTCTTGTTGCTGGTTTCCAGCGGCCAATCCAAGGCAAACTGCTAGAACCATTTGTATCTTTGTACTTTGACAACCTAATAAAGGTGTGGGAATCAAAGTCCTACGAACCTGCTGCTAAATATGTAACAGGGTTTTATCCATCATGGGTTGTGAAGCAATCAACTGTTGATCTGACAAATGCCTGGCTAGATGGTGCCGGAAAAGATTCTCCGGCTGTCTTGCGAAAGCTTGTTAAGGAATCACAGGATGGATTAATCCGTGCCCTTAAGGTGCAGAAGTTAGATATCTAACGCTGAGTTAAATTTGCTACTCAATTTCAGTGAGCACAGAATGCTTTTTGCTCTTTTGCTTTGTGGAAGTTGCGGCATAAGTCAACGCTGAAATTACGACAAACATTGTTACGGGGATAACTACAAAGGTAACAATTGTTTCAAAAACAGATAGACCTGGAGCCGATGCTGCTGGACCTTCAAATATCGTCATAGATTAAGTGTAATTTAATTACGCAGTTGCCGCAGCCACACCAAACGGCTGCAGGTATGGCAACCATCTGTGATCTGTGCGACCTGTTCCCAGAATTCTCCATGCGGCTCCAACTGGTTCGCGAGGTAACGTGCGCAATCTCCAGCCAAGTTCTTTCAGGTGTTTATCTGCTTTTACATGATTGCACTTGTGGCATGCAGAGACAACATTTTCCCAGTTGTGACCACCGCCACGGCTGCGTGGAATCACGTGATCAATAGATGTTGCAGGTGCCGCGCAATAAACGCAACGACCGCCATCTCGAGCAAATATCGCCCGACGAGAAAGTGGAACTGAATGTCGATAAGGAATTCGAACAAATTTTGTAAGCCGGACAACAGCAGGTAATGAAACTTGTCCACCTGCAAATCGTAAAATTTCGCCAGAATCTTCAACCATCACAGCTCGATGATTTAAGACAAGGATCAGCGCGCGACGATCTGTTATGACACCCAACGGTTCGTAGGTGGCATTTAAGACAAGTGTGCGCGACATTTATCGCTCCCGATCTAGCGCCTGGCTGGCACCGATTGGTTTATCTTGCCTCAAAACACCCGACCGCGTGGGTATTTCAAAGCAGTATTTAGGTAAAGATTTGGATAAAGTCTCGTCATTATGAGCGACACCATGCGTAATTTCCTCGAATGGATGGCCGGGACTCCCCTGCGCATCCTGATCATCCTTGTTGGCGCTGCCCTGATTCAATACTTTGGATCCCGCGCTATTTCGCGTGCCATGAACCGATTGGCATCAGCTGACCTAGTTCTAGGGCCGCGCAACATGGTGGCCCGTCAAAAAGAACGTGCGACAACTATTGGCGGCGTACTTACTGCAACGCTAAAGAGTGCGACCTGGATTATCGCTGTTGCAATGGCGCTAGGTGAGTTTGGGTTTGATCTCGGGCCGCTAATCGCATCTGCCGGAGTTGTTGGTGTTGCAATTGGATTAGGTGCACAGACACTGGTCCGAGATGTTTTGTCTGGAATTTTTATGCTGATCGAAGATCAATATGGTGTTGGCGATTCTGTCGATGTTTTGGAAATTGAGGGCGTTGTCGAAAAAGTCGGTCTTCGTGTGACAACAGTTCGAGATGGCCAAGGAACGTTGTGGTATTTGCGAAACGGTGAAATTCTTAAGGTTGGAAATCAATCTCAATCTGGTTGATTGACCATCGAATGCGCCGCCATCTCTAGATAGCTCCACAATTGTTCCTTTAACTCTGCAGTGATATCAACCCCATCAACTGCTGTGCGCATTGCGTTTAGCCAAGCATCGCGCGCCTTGGTGTCAATTGAGAACTCTGCATGACGCATTCGAAGTCGTGGGTGTCCACGGTTTTCTTGGTAAGTACTTGGTCCGCCCCAATACTGTTCTAGAAACCATTGCAGGCGAAGGGCGGCACCTTTCATATCTGTTTCTGGGTACATTGGTCGCAGGATTGGATCAGTTGCAACTACCGCATAAAATTGCGAAGTGAGATCAGCGAAGAACTTCTCGCCGCCAACTAACTCGTAAAAGTTACTCATGAGAGCTTAATTTAAAGGAAGCTACGCCAAGTAGTGAAACAGGGACTGCAACAAAGAAGCACAACCAACCATAATTTAGGGTTCCGATAATCACACCTGCTAATGCGCCGCCAGCAGCACCAGATAGGTTCATGACCAAGTCGGATGCGCCTTGAGAGGATGCACGAAATTCGGTGTCAACGCTTTCGGAGAGATAAGCCGAGCCTGCAATCAGAGTGCACGACCAACCTAACCCCAGTAAGAACAATCCGACACCTAAGGTATAGGCATCATCAGCGCGTGCCCTACCAGCGATAAGAGCCGCCAACAAAAGAATTGCTATCCCCAGTTGAACTACACGCACTCGACCCAATCGATCACTGAGCGAACCAACAACCGGTGAGAAGGCGTACATGCCCAGAACATGGACGCTAATCACCAAACCAATAATCGACAGTGTTACATCTACGTGCGCCATATGTACCGGCGTCATAACCATTACTGAAATCATCGTTGCGTGTCCAATGGCAATTGAAACAATTGCAAATAGCGCTCTAGGGTTTTGACGAATATGCGATAGTGCCTGCTTAGTTGAAACTTTCTTACCAGTTGCAATTGATTCACGATTTGCAACCAAAAATGGATCTGGGCGCAAGAACATTAGAATCACAATTGATGCCACAGTAAAGGTGGTTGCCGAGACTAAATATGGCCCCACTAGACGAGGTAATCCAAAATACTCGGCCAAGTTTCCTGATGGTTGCATCAAGTTTGGACCTGTTACTGCACCGATCGTTGAACCCCACACAACAATTGATAGCTGCTTTGCGCGGGTTTGATTTGTTGCAAGATCTATTGCTGCAAATCGAGCTTGATACCCAGCAGCAGACGAAGCACCCACCAAAAAAGTTCCCATTAACATCACGACAACAATCCGCTGCGTTCCGCCCACAACGGCCAAAATCGACCCGATAATTCCCGCAACAAAACCGGTAGACAAAGCCAAACGCCGTCCACCTTTTGCAGTAAGTCGTGCAAGCGGCAAGGCCAATGTTGCTGCACCCAATACCGCGCTTGTTGACGCTAGCCCGGCCAAGGTTTCTGATTTAGTAATTGAAGCAATTAACAGTGAGCCAGCTGCGATTGAGCCCGCGATTCCAATGCCATTAAAAATTTGTGCGGCAGCAAGAACTTTTACAGTTTTCCTTTGCAGCTGCGTGTTCGGCATTACGAAACTAATCTAACCCAAGCAGCGGTATCAATGAGCGATGTGAATTCGAAAGACAATTGGGACATCCTTAATTCTCCAAGTATTGAGTAAGGAATTCGCGTTCTGTGTCGGTAAGTGGTCGTGACTTTCTTGTCTCTTTCGAAACCGCTACTTGAACGCTCTTGACACGGGCAAATAAGACGCCGTTGTCAGAGATTTCAAAGACCATAGCAAAAGATGAGGTACCGATCTTTTCTACCCACAGATGGACATCTACAAATTTTCCACCTTCATAAATTGGCTTAATAAAATCAATTTCAGCCCGCGCAACAACCATTTCCACAATCGCTGGTTTCTCGTGACGTTCTTCAAACTGCACATAAGCCCAGTGGAAACGAGCTTCTTGTGTAAACACCAAATACTTTGCGTTGTTGACATGCCCAAATAGATCAATGTCATCTAGTCGAACAAACTGTCTATTTAAATACTTCATTAACGGGTTAGCTTTCGGTAGGTCATCCGGTGCGGACGAGATGCTTCTGCGCCTAGACGCTCAATTTTGTTGGCTTCATAGCTTTCAAAGTTTCCTTCAAACCAGAACCACTTTGCATCGCCTTCATAGGCCAAGATGTGAGTTGCTACGCGGTCAAGAAACCAACGATCGTGGGAAATAACTACGGCGCATCCCGGGAATTCCAGCAACGCATTTTCTAGTGATCCCAATGTTTCAACATCAAGGTCATTCGTTGGCTCATCTAGTAGCAGCAGGTTTCCACCTTGCTTAAGGGTTAGCGCCAAGTTCAAACGATTGCGTTCTCCACCCGATAAAACACCTGCTGCCTTTTGCTGATCCGGACCTTTAAAACCAAAACAAGAAACATAGGCACGCGATGGCATTTCAACTTGGCCGACCTTAATAAAGTCATTGCCATCTGAAACAACTTCCCACAGTGATTTCTTTGGATCAATGCCGCCACGACTCTGATCTACATAGGAAATCTTTACAGTTTCACCAATTTTTACTGCACCTGAATCTGGCTGTTCCATCCCCATTAAAGTCTTAAACAGCGTTGTTTTACCGGCACCGTTAGGTCCAATGATTCCAACGATTCCGTTGCGAGGCAGAGTGAATGAAAGATCTTCAATTAATACGCGATCTCCGAAGCCTTTAGTTAAGTTGTTTACCTCAATAACGACATTTCCAAGGCGTGGGCCAGGTGGAATCTGAATTTCTTCAAAGTCTAATTTGCGCATCTTGTCTGCTTCAGCAGCCATTTCTTCATACCGTGCAAGGCGGGCCTTTGATTTAGCTTGGCGGCCCTTTGCATTTTGTCGAACCCAGTCCAACTCTTCTGCCAATCGCTTTGCGCGCTTTGCATCCTTTTGACCTTCAACCTTAAGGCGAGCAGCCTTTGTTTCAAGATAAGTCGAGTAATTTCCTTCATATGGATATGCACGACCACGGTCGAGCTCAAGAATCCATTGCGCAACATTGTCCAAGAAATATCTATCGTGTGTGATCGCAACAACAGCGCCGACATATTTATTTAGATGTTGCTCTAGCCATAAAACAGATTCGGCGTCCAAGTGGTTTGTTGGCTCATCCAATAACAGCAAATCTGGAGCTTGCAAAAGTAACTTACACAAAGCAACGCGGCGCTTTTCTCCGCCAGATAACACCGAAACATCAGCATCAGGTGGTGGGCAACGGAGTGCATCCATAGCTTGTTCTAGCTGTGAATCTAATTCCCATGCATTGCGGTGATCCAGCTGCTCCTGAAGATTTCCCATTTCAGTTAACAAGGTGTCGTAATCTGCATCTGGATTTGCCATCTCGGCGCTGATTTCATCAAAGCGAGCTAGCATCGCCACAGTTTCTGCAACACCCTCTTTAACGTTATCAATTACATTTTTCGTTTCATCCAACTGCGGTTCCTGCAGCAAGATTCCCACTGTGTATCCAGGGGTTAGGTATGCCTCACCATTTGATGGTTGTTGCAAGCCCGCCATGATCTGCAGAACAGTTGACTTACCTGCACCGTTGGGACCAACCACACCAATCTTAGCGCCGGGATAAAACATAATCGTGACATCATCAAGGATGACCTTGTCACCGTGCGCTTTACGCGCCTTCTTCATCGTGTAAATGAACTCAGCCATGGAATGAAACCTTAGTGGTAGTGACGGGTAGACTATGCATTACGACCCCTCTACAGGCGCCTGTAGCTCAGTCGGATAGAGCACCCGCCTTCTAAGCGGGTTGTCGCAGGTTCGATTCCTGCCAGGCGCGCATCGCTATATTCGATGAAAAGCAATGGCTCAACAAAAAATGGGAAAAGAAAAACGGCCGGGATATACCCGGCCGTTTTCCACCCTCGATATTTAAGCTATTAGCCCAACTTCGCTAGAAGCTTTGTAATTGCCTTACCAAGTTCTGAATCCTTGGTTGTTACAGACATTCCTTGCTCTGGATATAGCTTTGGACATTCGAATGCGTGGTACTCGAACATCTTCTTAACTGCTGCTGCATTTGGCCCCTTATCAGCGCCAATTAGAACCATTCCATATGTTGTAGCTGGGAATGAGTATGCAGCTGGCAACTTTGTTAGATAGTTGAATGTAACAATTCCGGTGCTGTCGTTGATCGTTGCAGCTGAGAATGCTGTTAGAACACCCTCTGTTGCTGGAGCAACTTCGTTACCTGCGGCGTTAATGATGTTTGCAACCTGAAGTGAGTATGTCTTTGCATATGAAACTTCAAGGTATGTAATTGAGTAACGAGTGTCTTTTGCAAGTTGTCCCAATAGTGGTGATGTTGCTGCAGAACGAATACCGACCGGATCAGCTGTGATTGTTCCAGGGAATGCTGTTGCAAAGCTGTCTGAGCCTGGGTTTGTCCAAGTTGTTGGATCCTGTGCACGCAGAGCAGCTGTGAAGTTACCTGATGTACCTGAGTTACCTGAACGGTAAAGAACAGTGATCGCCTTGTTTGGCAATGTGTAATAACGCTTTACCTGCTGTGTGCGAAGAAGAATTGGTGCACCGTTCTTGTCTTTAGCAAGGACGCCGTTTACCTTCTTGTACACAGGAACTGAAACTGTGCGGTTAGCATCTGCAACGATCGCTGGATCGTTCCAACGTGTGATCTTGCGCGCGAAAATCTTTGAAACTGTGTCAGCTGAAAGTGTTAGCTGACGTGTAGATCCAAGGTTTGTCATGATCGCTACTGGCCATGCAACTAGAGGAATGTGAATCTGTGTGTCACGCTTTGTTGAGTTTGTGTTTGGTGTATCAGAAAATGCAAAATCGAATGTGTTTGCATCCATAGCTGTCTTACCTGAACCTGAACCTGCGCCACCGTATGTAAATGAATCCTTAGTAGCATCTTGGTAAGAGTTCTTACAAGCTGTGATGAAATTTGTTACTGCACTTGCGCCTTGACCCTTGAAGTCAACTGCGTGTGCGGCTGGTGTAGTTACTGCAACTAGGACTGCAGCAATTGCAGCTCCTGTGCGTAATGAACGAGAGATTTTCATGTGGACCTTTCTAGATGAGTACATGTGGGATAAACCTACTTGAGCCCACTAACGCGGGGCTAAGGGATTGTAAATTTCTAGCAAAACTCAGGTGAACAAAAGGTTAACGATTTAACCGAATCGACCTGAAACATAGTTTTCTGTTCGCTGATCACGGGGGCGAGAGAAGATCTGCGCCGTCGGACCTGTCTCGATTAATTCACCTGGTCCGCCATCTGACAAGAAGAAACCTGTGTAATCAGATACACGAGCTGCTTGTTGCATGTTGTGAGTCACGATGACAATTGTCATTGTTGATGACAACTGCGAAATAGTTTCTTCGATGCGAAGCGTTGAACCTGGATCTAGAGCAGAACATGGCTCATCCATCAGTAGCACCTTTGGATTAACCGCAAGTGAGCGAGCGATACACAATCTCTGCTGCTGTCCGCCTGAAAGTGATCCACCATGAGCACCCAAGCGATCCTTTACTTCATTCCAAAGTCCAGCACGCACTAGGCAGCTTTCTAGTAGCTCTTCTTTTTCTGCCTTGCCCATTTTAATCTGCGAAAGATGCAAACCAGATAAAACGTTTTCACCGATTGTCATTGATGGAAATGGGTTTGGTTTTTGGAAAACCATTCCAATTTGCAGACGAATCTTTGTAACGTCAGTACCTTTTTCGTAGACATCTTTTCCATCAAGCAAAACTTCTCCAGCGAATGCAGCCGAAGGGATAAATTCATGCATGCGATTTAGTGTGCGAATAAAAGTAGATTTTCCGCAACCTGATGGACCAATTAGAGCTGTAACAGTTCCAGAGAAGAAATCAAGAGTGACGTTGCTGAGTGCATGGTGCTTACCGAACCATGCGTGCACGCCACGTGCTTCTAAACCGGCACCCATTGGGTTTGAGCCAACCTTCTTCTCGCCCCGTGCATTAGCTACGGCTGAAAGGGAGTTTGTCTTTACGCCTTGGTCTGCATTCATTTTTGGATCTCTTTCTGCTCCGTTGCTTGTTGAATTCTGATCATTGATTGACATTACTTTGCCCCTTTAGATTTTGATCCAACTAGTCGGGCAATAGTAAAGAGAACCAACACGATAATTAGTAGAACTAGAATCGCAGACCAAGAGCGTTGTACCGCCTCTGGTGTACCTAATCTGAAACCTGTCCAGATGTAGTAAGGAAGTGCGCTCTGGCTTCCAAAAAATGGATTGGTGTTTAACTTATCGGCACCACCCAAAGTAAAGATGAGAGGCGCAGTTTCACCTGCGATTCGTGCGACGCCAAGAATACTTGCGGTTATCAATCCACTCTTAGCTGCTGGAACCACAATCATTGCAACAGTTCGCCATTGTGTTGCACCCATAGCAAGTCCTGCTTCACGCAAATCATTTGGGATTAGCAGGAGAACTTCTTGTGATGCACGTGTAACAGTTGGAATCATCAAGATTGACAAGGCAAGGGCTGCGACGAAACCTGAAGTGTCGAGTGGTGTTGTAAGCAAGATAGCGGAGAAGATAAATAGACCCGCAACAACTGATGGAACACCAGACATTGCCTGAACCATAAACTCAATAAAGCGAGATCCCGGGCCACGAATTTCTGTTAAATACAGCGCGGTTAACAATCCCATCGGCACGCTAATGACAACAGATATGAAGATAAGGAAGAGGGTTCCGACCATTGCATGAAGAAGCCCACCAGCTCCGATCGGATCTACAAAAGATGCTTTACCCATATCGTTGGTGAAGAGTGAAGCAGAAAATCCGGGTAGGCCTTTTGCAAATGTTGTCACAACAATACTTATCACTGGAATAAATACAGCAATAGCACCGGTCATCATGATTGATGAGGCGACAACATCTTTAGCAGCTTTTGAACCGTACTTGTAACGAGCCCAGAAGAATTGTGCGGCTGTTCCAATTGGCAAGAACAGAAGGAAGTAAGCCAACTTTCCTTTTAAAGCCGTAAATTCAACAATTGCTGCAACGGTCACTAGGGATAGAAATAAAATAACTACAGTAGGCAGAATCTCTCGTGGTGTTTTTTCCCAAGGACGAGAAGGAGTAGCGGTTTGCACAGTTGCTGTTGACACTTTACTTGCCCTTCTTAACTGCTCGATTAACAATAAAGTCTGCGGCTAGATTGACAAACAAAGTCATCAAGAAAAGTACAAACCCTGCGGCAAGTAATCCACCAGTTTCAAACTCATTTGCATCGTTCCAATAAGTAATAATGTGAGAAGCCACATTTCCACCCATTCCAAACAGAATCTGAAAGTTTGGCGTATAAACCATATTTAGCACTGTGTAAACAGCCACAGTTTCACCTAGAGCGCGTCCAAGACCCAACATGGATCCACCAACAACACCATTTGCACCAAATGGCAAAACAACAGTTTTAATTACAGACCACTTATTGGCGCCAAGAGCGTATGCAGCTTGAATTCTGTCCAGCGGCGTTTGTGAGAAAACTTCACGCGATACGGATGTAACAATTGGAATAATCATCGTTGCAAGCACTAAACCTGCAATGAATGGTGAACGTGTAAACAAAGGAGCTTGCACATCAAAAACTGGAATCCAACCTAGATACTTGTGAAGCAACTTTGCCCAGTATTCAGCACTTGGCATCAATACAAAGTAACCCCACATACCGAAAAGGATTGATGGGAAAGATGCCATTAAGTCGATAAGCGTTACCAGAACACTTTTTACCTTATTCGGTGCATAAAAAGTTAGATACAACGCACAGAAAACTGAAAGTGGAACCGCTACAACTAACGCGACTATTGAAACAAGGATTGTTCCAATGAGCATCGCGCCAATTCCTAAATTTGATACACGATTGCCAAGCTCATCCGTGGATTGAGACCATTCAAAACCTGTAATGAAACCTAAACCTTCTGCGCGGAATGTTGAATATCCACGAGAAACAAGAAACAGTCCGATCAATGTCAAAATCGTTACAGAAAGCGCACCTACACCTGTAACAACTGTTCTAAAAATTCGATCTGATACTCGTGGTTTTGTAGTGATTTCGCGTGGGGCAGGAACGTCTGCCGGCTTGTTTTCAAGCAATGTCATGGTGGGAATCTTGTACTTAAACGGCAATTTTTGTGTGGACCAAAGATGTCTAGAAGGTTAACAAAAGGTGAAATCGCCGCTGAACCCCTAAGGTATGCCCCATGCCCAATGAACAACCACATTTGATCTGGATCGACTGCGAAATGACCGGACTTTCCCTGGAAAAGGATGTCTTAGTCGAGATAGCAGTCCTGGTGACCGACTCAGATTTGAATGTCATCGGCGAGGGCGTAGATGTAGTTATCAAGGCGAGCGCCGAGCAGTTGGCAGGCATGAATGAGTTCGTCACTCAGATGCACACCACCTCTGGGTTGATTGAACAAATCCCCAATGGAATTTCTGTGGCCGAAGCCGAAGCAAAGGTAATTGCCTATCTAGAAAGCGCATCGACCCAACCGGGCAAGTCGCCTTTGGCCGGAAATTCAGTCAGCGTCGACAGATCATTTATTGCGCGAGATATGCCGCAGTTAAATGACTATCTTCATTACCGAACAGTTGATGTTTCAACCATCAAGGAGCTAGCCCGAAGATGGTTTCCAAAGGCTTACTTTGGCGCACCTGCAAAAACTGGCAACCACCGAGCCCTCGGCGATATCCAAGATTCAATCGCAGAGTTGGCTTATTACCGCCAATCCGTCTTTATCTCCGCGCAAAACGAAGCGCCAACCACCTCTTAACAACGGGTAGACTTAGCACTTCATGGTGGACGTAGCTCAGCTGGTAGAGCACCCGGTTGTGGTCCGGGATGTCGCGGGTTCGAGCCCCGTCGTTCACCCCAACTTTGTTTATTGATTGACCCCTGCAGTATTGAGTAGAGAGTCGGACCAAATGATTTTCGACGTCGTTGTTGAAATCCCAGCCGGATCACGTAACAAGTACGAGATTGACCATGTCACCGGTGAAGTCCGCCTAGACCGCATGCTCTTTACATCCACCCGCTATCCATATGACTATGGCTTTGTTAAGAACACGCTGTCATTAGATGGCGATCCTCTAGATGCATTAATCATGCTGGATGAACCAACATTTCCAGGATGCGTTGTTTCCTGTCGAGTAATCGGAATGTTAAACATGACAGATGAAGCTGGCGGAGATGACAAACTGCTGTGCGTTGCAGCAGGAGATGTGCGCAAGTCTTACCTTCAAGATCTCAGTGATGTGCCTGCCTATGAACTATCTGAAATCAAGCACTTTTTTGAAGTCTATAAAACCTTAGAGCCGGGTAAATCTGTACAAGGTGGCGAATGGGTTGGACATGATGCAGCAGAGCTAGAAATCAATGCCTCATACAAACGCTACAAGGACAATCACTAAATCATTAACCTTTAGGTAATGCTTTTTCAGGGCAACTCTTTAGGATTCGAATCATCGCCTCTTTTTCAGGAGCGGTAAACCACAACTTATATTTTAGCTTTACCGCTATTTGTCTAGAAACATAATCACATCGATAACTCTTAATTGGCGGCAACCAGGTAGCTGCATCACCGTCTCCTTTTTGCGAATTCAACTTTCCTTTTACTGCCAGTAAATTGAGTGGATCATTTGCGAGCGCTTTTCGTTGATCTGGGGTTAACTTAAAGGCTCCGGTTTGCCAGGCATTAGACAGTGCAACAACATGGTCGATTTGTACTTCCATACTGGTTGTATTGCCTCGAACAAAATTGATGGTCTCCCCCGAAAATGGATCCACCAACTTTCCGCTTAACACAACGCAATTGCTGGTTTTCTCTTTAAAGAGTTCATTTGTTAAATCTCGTTTCAAAATATCGTTGCGGGTATCGCATCCATTGCGATCTACATCTGCCCAAGCAGGACCAAATTGATCTCGGGTATATCCAGTCTTTGCTGCACGCCCTTTTGTAACCTGCGCTTGGATTACTGACAGACCCGATGCCACTGATTCCGCTTTTGCGGGTGTAACTCCAGCCACCAAAAGGCTAAGGACTAGGGCAATCCTGATTTCGAAATGGCTCACACGCCCAGTATGCGGGTGTCACGGATGTGCGACAAGGTGCGTGTTCCTGATAGGTTTCCCCCTGCATTCAAGCGTTTCTGGCGCATGTATGTCTCGGGTGGTTAGCTCAGTTGGTAGAGCAGGTGACTCTTAATCACCGGGTCGGGGGTTCGAGTCCCTCACCACCCACTTACGACGGTAAGCCCGAGATAGCAGCGGAGATGCATATGAAACCTTCAGAAATCCAATTCGCTCTAAACCTTGAAGCGCTATCTGCCCCACAGTGCCGTCGCATTGTTGAGGCATTAATTCACGATTCACGCACCTTGAAGGAGCTGTCAAAGCTTTGCAAACTCACCCCTGCATCAATTGATAAGCACTTAGAGATTCTCGTTGAGGCGGGGATGGTTAAGGTGAGATCTACAGGCGGAATTAAAACAGCACATCTGCAAACTTCTAAGTTCAACCCAACGCTTGAGTGGTTTTCAAAGCTAACAAATTAAAAGGGCTGAGGTAGTTAGCCCCAGCCCTTCTTATCTAAATTACTAAGCTCCGATTGCTCTTATCTGGAAGTACCACAACGCAATAATTCCTACTGCTGTGATTGCCATAAAAATCTCAGGTGGCGCTTTACGTGCATTTCTATTCCATGTTGAGTCCTCAGTTGCAGGAATATCTTTAACATATGCCGCTATGTCGCCAAAAACTCCCATTGCGAAAACCAAGAAAAATGCTTCGACAATGCTCACGATGACTTTCCAGTCAGTTTGCGCTCCAGAAGAAAGATCGGCGAATGCTGTTATTGCAAAAATTGCAAGGTTTGAAAAAAGCCCGACCAGCATTACTGATGAGGTTTGTGAAGCAGCAATCTCATAACGCTTTTCATTAATTTCACGTTGATCCATTGTATTTCCTGTCTGGGAAGAACCAATTTGGTTGAAGGAAATCTATGGGGTCAAATCTCCACATTCAAGAGTCTCTGAGTTAATTCCAAGTTAACTGATGCGCGCTCTCCACGATACGCCCAAATTGTGCAGGGAGGTGTTTTAACCGTTGATTGGATTTGCCGCATACTCGGCAGCTAGGACCTTTGAAATGATTGAAGCGCCTTCGTCCCATGTAATGCCATATACCGTTTTAAAAGCAGTGTTCCAATCCTTTCCTTGTCCTCCAAGGGTGCAAAGAGCGAGTGTGGATTGAGGTCCACCGACTGCAACCAGTACTTCAACCGCTGCGAATCCAATTGAATAACCAAGTGCGTAATTTGGATTTTCTGGACTTGCAACTTGCTTCGAAGTCAACAACTTCTTAAGCGAATCGGCAGTAAATGCAGGGAGGGTTGTTCGAGACCCTGGTCCGCGAGTGACATTTTGCATTCTCACATCACGATATGCCTCAAGGGAATCCAGAAATGTTGGAATACCAATGGCATTTGCTTGACCTTCGCCAAACCACCATGGCGCGAAGGAGTGGAAAATATCTGAAGAAATATTCTGGCCTTTGCCTAGAGGTGTATTGAAGAATTGAGTGACCTGATAATTGTGAGTCGCCTCGTGATTGACTTGTGTCATTGGACTGCTGTTTTTGTTGGCATCGGTCCAGAATTCAAGCGGCTTCCCGTTGTATGTACCAGTTTCGACGCCATAGAACGCGCCACCAGCTGGATTCTTAGCATCCCGGAAATCCCAACTCATGCCACCACTGCAATTTACGACTTTACTGCCTTGAATTTCGCAGCCAGCTTGAATGAGTTGTTTTATATTTTCTGATCTTGCGCTCGATCCACCAATTTTTTGTTTCTTAAAGTAAGCGGCAGTAGTTGCTTGAGCCCACTCTTGATCTTGAGCGTTGTAAACAATTCCTCCGTATGAAGTCACATGTCTAAATCCTGAAAACAATTTATTGAGCCGGTCAAGTCCAGCGGTAATCGCAACTTTCGACGCCTTGGTGTTCGGTCCAATTTGAATCGTGGTTGGAATCGATACTGCTTTGTTGGCAGCAATTGCATCTTGGGTCCGTTGCCAGGCTGCCTCAGGAATGGAATTAACTTTGCTCAGGGCATTTGCAAATGTAATGGTTCCAGTCTGTGCCACAGGGAGAGTAATTGGAATTGGCAAGCTTGCCGTCTTGGATTGGGCACCTGTAGCAGGTGAAAATGGAGCCAGTAGTAGTGCGGAAACAACGATTGACACAATTCCTAATTTTCTCATGTGTGGAAAAGTAATCACCAAGCCACTACAAAGCAACCCAACACACAAAAATACTTAGTGAATAATTCTCAAATTACTCCGTTTTCCCCGCGCTGAGTTCAAAATCCAGACACGGTCAGAACTTGATGAACCGAATTGAGATTTCGGGAATGGATAAAGGGCTTACTTACCTGCCAATACCTTCTTGATTTCAGGTACAGATTTCATGACCGCTGTCCAAACTCCAGCACCGCCATGAATTGCACCGGGGACCAGAGCTAATGAGCTTTTTCCTTTGCGTGCCTTGATGGCTTTATCAAGATTTTTTGAGTCGTAAGAGCTCACGGAACAATCATCTAACCCGTGGAAAATGTAAAAAGCTGGAAGTGAGTTTGACTGTTTAAGGAACGGATAAAGTCCGGCAGCTTTCATTGATGCCTGGACTTTTGGATCAGTGGTGTCACCAAACCATGGATCGATGTTTCCCGGTGCCATTGGGAATGGATTTTTACTTTGGTCACACGGATAGTTTGCATTATTGGCTATCTTTTCAAAGAAGTCTGCATTTCCGAAAAGGTCCATTACAACTGAAACCGCAGCAGATGTTTTTCGATTGGGATCAGTTGGATCATCAAAAGGTGATGGTTGATCGCCGGTGATTCCTGCCATAAGTGAAAGATATGCACCAGCTGAATCTCCACCCGTTGCAAATTTCTTGGGGTCATATCCGTATTTACTCGCGTTTGCACGCAAGAAACGAATAGCTCGCTTTGTATCTACACCAGCTGCAGGAAACATTGTTTCTTGTGCCAATCTATAATTTACCGAGGCAACTGCTAATCCATTTTTTATGAAAACTTCAAGTAACTTGGCTGCTTCGTCGAATTTCATGATGTCTTCATCGCCAAATACAAATCCGCCTCCATGTATCCAAACGATGAGTGGCGGTTTAACGACACCCTTAGGCATGTAGATATCAAGACGTTGGCTTGTTGATTGAGTTCCGTAAACAACATTTTCAGAGACTTTCATTGTTGCGAGCGACTTGGCCGGCAAGTTGTAGGTATGAACAACTTTGATCTCTGGGATATTTGAAGAACCACTTTGACTAGATGCTGTTGAAGATGGCGTAGGAGTGGCAACTGGAAGTGGATCACCTTGAATCCACCATTTCTTAACTCCAGCAATCAATGTGCAAACCAAAGTTTTGCCGCTGAAATCACTAACGGTTTTGAGGCCTTCTTCTGCCATTGGGCATGTGCGACCCGGAGCGGCAGTATCTTTTGGATAACCTTCATCAAGATCGGCAGCGATAGCTGGTGCAAGCATGGTGAATGCGAGCATTGAGACAACAGCAAATATCACTCCATGGAGTCGTTTAGTTCCCATAATTGATTACCGCCTACACTATTACTCAGCTGAGTTTTCGACAGCCAAATTGTGCGCGACCATCTGCTCAACACTTGGAAGCAAGAAGCTAGAAATTCCGGTCAGCGCAACAGATATAAGTGGAACCCAAATTGCAACTTCAAATGCATCACGCAATCCTGCCGGTGAAAAGTTTGTGCCAACAACATCGAAGAAGACCACGCTAATTACGGCAACACCGATAGCCCCGCCAACTTGTTGGAAAGTGTTTAGAACACCCGAAGCAGCCCCAGCATTTTCAACATCTGTCTGAGCAAGAGCTAAATCATTGAGTGGGACCAAAATAAGTGTCAATCCGACTCCGGCAATTGCCATAGGGATAATCAAGTCTGTTCTGACCAAGCCATCGGCTTGGTTCAAAATGACTTGCTTAACTAAGTAATACCCAACTAATTGCAAAACTGAACCAATGACAATTAAGAGTTTTCCAATTTTAGGTGCTAGCGGAACCGCTATGCCGCTGCCAAAGAATGCGCCAATACTAAATGGAAGCGAAGTTAATCCTGCCTCAAGCGCCGAAAAACCTAATCCTGTTTGCAAATACAAAGCCCAGATGAGAAAGAACGCACCGATCGATGACAGAGCTAAGAAACTTGTTACGACTCCTGCCGAGAAACCACGGTTCTTGAAAAGTGATGGTGGGATCAATGGCATCCCACTAGTTTTTTCCTCATGATTTTGGAGCGCAACAAATGCTCCGATTAGTAATGGGCTTGTACCCAGCATTAACCAGATCCATAAGGGCCAACCCTGTTCTCTACCTTGAATCAACGGAAAGATGATCAGGAAAAGCGCAACGATGATCAAGCTAACTCCAAAAATATCTAGCTTGACTGGCTTTTCAGATTTTGAGTCAGGAACAAAAGCGAACGAGGCGATCAACAGCAAGATTCCTACTGGAACATTAATAATAAAAATACTGCGCCATCCCAAGCCAAATGCATCTCCTGAAACAAGCAAGCCACCGAGCAAAGGTCCAGCGACTGCAGCCAATCCAGAAATCGCACCAACAAGCCCGAATACCGCAGCGCGCTCTTTTGGCTTAAACAAAACTTGAATGATTGAAAGTACCTGCGGAATCATGATTGCGCCAAATGCGCCTTGTACCAATCGAGATATAACTAATCCGTCTGCTGTTTGAGCAAAGGCACAACCAATAGAAGCAAGAGTAAAACCGAAAACTCCAATGTTAAAAATTGTTTTGCGACCATAGCGATCGCCCAGACGGCCGCCAGTAATGAGTAGCACTGCAAAACTTAAAACGTACCCAGAGACGATCCATACCAGCTGAGAAGATGATGCATCGAGGTCTTTCTGTATCGAAGGAAGCGCAACATTTACAATGGTTGTATCCAGCAGATCCATAAAGGAGGCAACCAGCAAGACAACGACTGCGAGCCAGCGAAATTTCATGATCTTTGATGCGTTATCCACGATTACCGTTTCTGTGCTTTTTAAAGAATGAGCCCTAAGTTTCCCATCAATGTCTAATTCCACAGTCAATTTGCGGGATCGTGTTCGGTTAATTCTCGGATTAATTGAGGCGGCAGTTATCGTGAACTCTGCCATAAAGCAGAAAGACACCCTCGCTGATTTTCCAGCGGGGTGTCTTTCTGATCACAAGTTACTTGGCGGCGCCAGCTTCCTTGGCTCCTGGAACTTCTAGAAGCTTGCCTGTTTCAACTTCGTAGACAAATCCATGAATTGGAATGTTTTTTGGAACTAATGGATGACGGCGAATGCGCTCTACATCTTCGACAACTGCCTTGTTGCGATCTGCTGTGCAAAGTACCCTCATTACAATTATGCTTACGTGATGCTTGGTGGAATCAATAACGGATTGTTCTTGCAATCCTTCGGTGGCTTTATCGGCCTTGCACTTTTGGTGCTTGTTTTAAAATGGGGTTTTACCAGCAACAAGAAGTTGATCATCACCCCAATCAAAGCTGGAAAGAAAGATCAATACGGTTTGCTCAAGCCGCTGCCTACGCCTAGTAATTACATCGAGGCTCAAATGGCGCTACAAAAGTTAAATGACTCCAACATCAAAGCAACCCTTACTCAAACCCTAGATGGACCCCAATTAATGGTCTTTGAGAAAGATTTAAAAGTAGCCAAAGCGGTTCTGAACGCATAAAGATGCGATTGGATTCAAGTTGTTCTAAGGTTTCGCCATGGAAAAAGTGAACATTGATGAAGCCGCCCTCAAAGCTCGTGTTGGAGATCTTGCCTACGATGTATTGAGAAATGCTGGTACCGAAGCACCCTTTACCGGTGAATACACCGATTCAGAACTAGTTGGTTCATATCGCTGTAAGGCTTGCAATGCCGAACTGTTTAAGAGCGAAACAAAGTTTCATAGTGGCTGCGGATGGCCTTCTTTTTATGCCCCAACTGCAGCCGATGCAGTTATCTTGTTAGAAGATCGCTCATTAGCTCCACGAATACGCACCGAGGTTCGCTGCGCTGCATGTAATTCACACCTTGGCCATGTATTTAAGGGCGAAGGTTATGACGTTCCAACAGATGAGCGCTGGTGCATCAACTCAGTCGCTTTGCACCTAGAAGAAAAGAAATAACGCGTAAATAGAGATTTAACCTGACATTCACTTCGACATTCCGAGTGGGTACACGCTCAAGACGATAATTGAGATGCTTCCCCGCCCATGTTCGGTACTAGAAGGGAAGTTGTCATGTCGTCACTAATTGATTTTCCAACTTGCTATGTATGCCGTTCTATTGAGTTGGAAATTATTACAAATGATGAGTACGGTCCCATGACCCTGTGTGGTGAATGCGGATACTCATGGATTGCAAAGTTCGAAGATTTCGAACAACCAATCCTTCGCAGCGTAGCTTCGTAACTCAGCTACCGTTATTCGTGGTGGAATTTACACCAACGATCCTCGCATCTCAAAGGCTCTTGCAACGCGGCCAACTGAAACCACAAAAGCTGCGGTGCGAAGGTCCACTGAGTACTTTTTCGAAACTTCATGCACGTTGGTAAAGGCCATTTCCATACGGGTGTCTAGTTCGCGGCGGAATTTTTCTAGTGGCCAGCTGAACTCTTGAATATTTTGTGTCCATTCA
>Ga0209400_1001094_pt1 | contig 22791 bp, 18 predicted proteins | sample M_130807_EF_Meta_FD_187313 | JGI IMG/M metagenome (GOLD analysis project Ga0209400, IMG submission 187313) | Freshwater microbial communities from Lake Montjoie, Canada to study carbon cycling - M_130807_EF_MetaG (SPAdes) (version 2) | ecosystem: Environmental > Aquatic > Freshwater > Lake... | reverse complement strand
CAGATTCGGCGGCATGCGTTACGGTGTTGGAGAAAGCAAATATCTGACGATTACGGCGGCGAGAGTTTGATGTGAGTATGCAGTACTGCTGATTGAATGGATGCTTGGTAGAATTCCGGCCTCGCTAGTTGTGGCTTTTGTTTGGAGGGCTTTTGTTTGGAGAAACGCAAAAACGCCTGACGGCGAGGAGGGCGTCAGGCGTTTTGGTTCAATAAATTGTGGAGCGCATCATGCCTTGCCTGACTCGCTGCCGCCGAGGCTTGCGAGCAAGGAGGGCAGCAAAGCTGCCAGGCCTTGTGAATGGTCCGAGCCTGCTTCCACCTGTCCGCTGGGCGTCAACTTGTCGACGATTTTTGGCAGGTGGTCGGCGAGGAAGCCGGAAGCGAGCGAGGGGTCCACTCCCAGGCTCTTGGCGATCGAACCGATTTGATCCGATCCGAGCAGGCTGTTGATTTGATCCGGTGAGATCGACTTGTTTTCGCCGAGCCCGACCCAGGAGGAAAAGACGTCACCGAGTCCGCCTTGGGAGAACTTGGCCATGAGTCCCTGGATGCCGCCGTTTTTTTCCAATAAAGAAGCAAGCGCTGCTCCCAGAGGATTGGCGTCTGCGGAGTTGGATTTGCCGGTGAGTGCGGAAAGTATTGAGTCAAAGAGTCCCATAATCGTAGTTTGGTTGATTGCTTTTGAGGATTGGCTTCAGTCAGCCTTTTTTTTGCGGTTCACCTTTGTTTTTGCGGACGACCCGATAGATGACCAGAAGCAGGATGGCGCCGGCAGTGGCGATGATGATTCCGCCGAGATCGAAGGATTCGATTTTCCCGAGGCCGATGAAGCTGCCGAGAAATCCGCCGACAACGCCGCCCACGATCCCGATCAGGATGGTGACCAGAATGCCGCCCGGGTCTTTGCCAGGCATGATGAATTTTGCAAGTGCGCCGGCGACAAGGCCGAGTAAGATCCAAGTGATGATGCCCATGATTTTATATTGCTCAGGTTGTTGTTAATTCAAATAGCGCGCTATTCAAGCATCTTGCATCAGGCATGGCAAGTGACAAAATTGTCATGAACACAAACATGGGGAGCGGGAAACGCGGCCCTATTTTGCGGAGCGCAGTTTGGCGACGACAGCTCCCTTGCTCATCAGTTCCAACTCGTTGCCATGGACGTGGAAGCTATCGACGGATCGCAGAACGGTGAGGAAACCGTTTTCCAATTCCATCAATTCCGGCGCTCCGGCCATCCGGGTGCTCATGAGTGAGCCCATGGTGACGCTTTCACCGACCAGTGCGTAGGAACCACTCACGCGGTTGATGCCTCCGAAGATCGTGACGTTGCCTTTGGCAAACTTCATGGTCGGGGGCTTTTCGACCGCAATGTCCTTGCCGCTGAGTGAAACAAGAGTCCAGTCCTTGTTGGCGGCCTGGTTGATGTCGGCCATGTCGCACACATGGGCGTTCCACGTATAGGTTTTACCGGAGTTGTTCGAATCCGCAACGGGTGCTTTGGCATCGGCAGGTGCCGGATAGATGGTTTTGCCTTCCTTGATTGTTTCGACGATCGCGATGTCCTTGATGGCCTGCTTTTCCACCTTGAGCGGGTCCTTGTCGAGGATCACCAGATCGGCGAGTTTGCCGACTTCGAGTGTGCCCTTGCTGGCTTGTTCATCATACTGCTCGGACGCCCATTCGGTCATGCACTTGAGACCTTCGTAGGGAGTAACGCATTGATCGCTGCCGATGGCGGACCCACCGCGCGAAATACGGTTTACGGCGGAGTAAAGCATCATCATCTGGTCGAGCGGGGCGACGACGAAGTCGGTGTGGTTGCTCGGGCGCAGTCCGGCGTCAATGGCATCGCGCATCGGGCTGATGTAATTGGCCTGCTCCTTGCCGCGATTGGCGAGGTGAGCATCGGCGAAGTAGAATGTGTGCAGTGTGTAGAACGAAGGACGCACCTTGTATTTCACAAACTTGGGGATCTGATCCTTGCGCAAGAACTGGGTGTGGATGGTGGTGACGTTCCAGGGGCGGCTGTAGTCGCCGGCGCGGGCAAACTCGTAGGCGGTGAGGAAGCCGTCGATGGCGGCGTCGCCATTGCAATGCAGGAGCATCGGCACATTCAAGTCATAAACTTTTTTCACCATCGTGTTGGCGAGATCCTGTGGAAATGTCAGCTCGCCCTTCCAATCTTTTTCGCCACCGGGACCACCGGTGAGATAGGGCGTGGTGAAAGCGGCGGTGCGCCCCTGCGGCGAGCCGTCCATGGTGATCTTCACGCCGCCGACCTTGAAGTGCTTGTTGTATTTCCCCCATTCGCCGACGGGCAGCTCGGTGAGCACCTTGTCCACATCCGTGATGAATGGAAATGCGACGATGTCGATGATGTTCGCGCCGGCTTCGGTGGCGCGCTTCATCGTCTGGTACTGCGGAAGGTGAGTCGCGCCATCCTGGGCGGTGGTGATGCCTGATGCCGCATAGAGCAGTTGACCGGCGCGAGTCCATTCGACTTCCTTTTGGGCGGTCATCGGTTCGGTCTGTTCGTAGATCGGCAGGAAAGCGGTTTCCATGATCAGACCCCATGGTTCCATGCTGCCGGGCTTGCGGACAATCACACCGCCGGGCGGTGTTTTGGTTTCCGCACTGATGCCGTATTTTTTCATGGCGAGACTGTTCAGGACGCAGCCGTGCATCGAGACGTGATCGATGCGCACGGGATTGTCGGGGAACGCCTCGTCGAGGTCGCCGCGGTTGAGCAGGCGACCGTCGGGCATGACGCTGTCGTCGTATCCGTAGCCTGTGATGAATTCGCCCTTCGGGATCTTCCGCTCGACCGCGTATTTTTTCAACTCAGCGATGATCGATGGCACGTCCTTGCCGCGGCCGGACGGCGGAGCGTAGAGCTGGCACTGGTTGGCGACGAGCAGGGAGCTGGTATAGTGGCTGTGGCCGTCGAGAAAGCCGGGCAGCATCGTTTTTCCGGATAGGTCCACGAGCTTGGTGGCATCGCCCTTTTGCTTGAGTGCCTCGGCCTTGGTTCCGGTGAAAACGATTTTGCCGTCCTTCACTGCGAGAGCCTCGACGTAGGTCGGTTCCTTGCCGGCCATGGTGAGGATGGAGCCATTGTGATAGATCGTATCCGCCGTTTGTGAGAATGCGGAAGCGAGCGTGAAACCGCAGAGCGCGGTGAGAAGTGAGATTTTCGTGATATGGTCATTCATCGTTTTTTTTGTTAGGTTGGTTGAGGATTGGCATCATGATCGTCGACTTCTCCATGCGGTTCATGTCAGCATCGAATTCGGACTTGCACCTTTTTCCTTCATGATTTTGAAACGCCAGAACGGTGTCGTGCAAACGAGCATGCGGCCTTCGCCTTGGTAAGCCCGCAGCAGCGACTCTCCCGTTGCCGCGCGGCGCCAGGGCAACAGCGAGGGCAGCCGGACTTTGTAGGAGATGCTCGCGGTGCGCGCCAGCACGATTTGTCCGTCGGCGACAAGCTGGTTGCCATAGGGACTGTCCTTGCCGAGGATGATTTCCTCCACGGGGCCGGGCGAGCATATCATGACCTTGCCCTGACCGGCGACTTTTGTCTGGAAATCAAGAAAGCCTTTTCCCGACCAAAATGATGTGGTGAAGCGCTCGCGATAGAAGGTCTGCTTGACTTTTGCCTCCGAGCACCAAAACGCGCCGCTCTCGACCACCCATGTTTCGTCGCCGGGCAGGTTCATTACGTGGAATCCGCCGAAAGACGATTCGAGGTACAGTGTGCCGGTGCCTGCAATTGTCGGACGCAGCGCTTCTTCGCCGGAGAGGGCCGCGCGGATCAACCGGATCGGCCCCGCCAGGCGGCCTTTCATGGTGAGGTCGCCACGCATGTGCGACATGGCGCCGCGTTCGATGACGACCGTTTCATCGGTCAGCGTGATCTTCGCCGAATTGGTTCCTTCGGCATGTTCGATTTCAAAATTGGCCATAAGAGAGAGAATGTTGGATGTGTAGGAATGCCCGCGGGTCAGCGATTCATGAGGCTGCTGTATATCAACTCGAAGGCATCAGGTCCCACGCTGACATCGCCCCGGAAGGGATGGTCCATGGCTGCGACAAGGAAGATCAGCACGCCGACGAAGAACGAGAGCACGCCGCCGATGACGAGGTGGATGTCCATTCGCATGCGGAAAAACAGAATCAGCAGCGTGTTGATGACCGCGCCGACGCCGACGACATACCACATCACGCCGGGAATGCCGGAATCGACGGCGTTGATCCGCAGGCGGCGCAGCAGGATCATGTCGTTGTAGGCGCGGAGGGCTTCCCCGTGAAGGATCTCCTGTCCTTTGGTCGACGGTTCGAACTGTGTAAGGGTCTGCTGGAATTCATCCATCATTTGCACGCCGCCTTTGGGCACTTCTCCCCGGCGCTGGGCGGGCCATCCCTTGTCAATGACAAACCGGGTGTAATCCTTCAGTCGCGTTTGCAACTCGGCGCGGATGGGTTGGGGATACGCGGAGACATCGCGGTAAAGCGCGGCCAGTGAAGCCGCCTCGCGGGCGACGGTATCATCCACCGAGGAGGCGTTTTGGTATGTTGCCACCGCAAGCAACCCGAGCAGCAATCCATAGAAGACACCGAAAGCACTGAGGGCGTAGCCGACGAGGTCGTTGATGCCTTCCTGAGCACGGAACCAAAGCCTGAAGATCGGGCTGAGAAACAGGATACCGAGCCAGGTTGAGCCGACGAAAAGGATGGCGAAAAGCGCGCCGAGCTGCCAAGTGGGAATGTCGTAGATCCAGTAGAACATGATGGGAGTGAGATGTGGTGATTGAAGAGAGTGGCCGGTTGCGGATTCAAGAGTGGAAGTTCAGCAGGCCTGTTGGTTCGCGCCGGAGATGGGGGCGGGCGATGTCATGGCCATTCGTTTTTTGTTGGTTTGGGTGCTTCGCAGAAATGAGGTCGGGCAGGATTTCAGATGTTTGGTCAGAACAGGAAGGCAACTTTCACACGGAGCATGTGGCCATCCGCGCCGTTGTCGTTGTGGCTGACGACTCCACCGTATGTGGCGTTGATGGATAGCGATTTGCTGAGGTTCACGCCGAGAGTGCCGCCGACGGCGAAGGACTCCTTTTCATCGTTGCCCGAAACTCCATCGGTGCTGGTTTCCCCGCCGATCTGATAGGTCGCATCGAGCGAAACCCAGATCATGCGGTTGATGTTCCGGGTGATATGGCCTTCGATCTGGAACAGCGGATCCTGGCTGGTGCTGCCGGCGCGGAAGGGGGCGGAATTGTCGCCGAAAAAATACACCGAGGGCAGCAACTCGAATGTGGTGAGGTTGGGATCGAGCAGGGATTCGCCGAGGTAGTAGCCCATCGGCACGCCGAGCTGGAAGCCCCAGCGGTTGGCTCCGAGATTGATGATTTTGGAGCTATCGTATTCGCCGGTGGGTGTGGTGAGCTTGCCGAGCAGTCCGAGACTGAATCCGGGATCGTACTTGATGTAATCGGCCACCTCCAGCGAGGGCGAACCGTAGAGTCCGATCACAGTGCCGACCTGGATGTCGCCCAAGCCCGTGCTTTCTCCCGTGATGGATATCGGACGGAAATTGAATGTGCCTTCCGTGGTGCCATAAGGCGCGATCAGGAAAACCCCGCAGGCATTGTCGTAGAGAGAAAAGGAGTGGGTGTATTGCAGCACGCCGACGTCCACGTCGATGTCGAGGTCGCGGAACGACACACCGGGGTCAAGGGTCTGGTTGCCATCCAGGAACAAGCCATAGCCGGTGAGGATTTGTGAACCAGCCGGAACCAGTATGTAGGAACGCGGACCATCGCCCACCGCGAGCACGGGGACTTGACTGGCGAGGAGAAAGAGGGAGGCGGCGATGAGGCGGGTTGCTATTTTCATGAATGTGTGGATTTGGTTAGATGGCGGTGAAAGATGGGCTTTCGCACAGGACTGCGGGCAGCGGCGATATCGATTGCATGGAAGGAGCAGGGTTGTGGATGTTTCCGGCCCGGGAGATCAGTGATGCGCGGCTTCGGCTTCGACCTCGCCGATTCCTTCCTCCGTGATCGCTTGTCCTTGCACGTCGCTTCCGGCGGGGGCTGTATCGCTTTCCGATGCCATGTTTGGCTTGCCATGGGCCAATCCCACACTGGCGACATAGATCAGCGCCTGCGGTTTGGCGGATTCCTTGCCGAGCGCGTTGAGGCGCTCCTGCATCGATGCCACCTTGTCCGGGTGTGCGGCGGCGAGGTTGTTTTTCTCATAGGGGTCATCGGCGAGGTTGAAAAGGTCGGCGCTCGAGGGGATCAGCGTGCGCCAGATCAGTTTCCAATCGCCCTGCCGCACGGCGCCGCGGAACGGTTCGACGTTGTAGATCACCTCGGTGCGGGGTGAGGGTTTTCCTTCGGCGATGGTGTCCCATACATTCACGCCATCGAGAGGTTTGCATTTGGCGATCGACGCACCGGCCAGCGCGGCGTACGTGGGAAAAATGTCAACGGCGTGGATGATGCCGTCCACCGTCTGCGGCTTGATGCGGCCGGGCCAGTTGGCACAGGCGGCGACGCGGCAGCCACCTTCGAAGAGTGTGCCCTTGCCATCGCGGTAGGGGCCATTGTCGCAGGGAATCTTGGTCTTGGACAAGTCGGCCATCTGACCGGCAAACATCGCGTTCTTCGTTCCGCCGTTGTCACTGTGAAAAAGGATGAGCGTGTTGTCGCGCGAACCTTTCTTTTCGAGAGCGGCAATCACCCGGCCGATTTCATCGTCGAGGCAGGTGACCATGCCCGCGTAGGTGCGACGGGTGGGGTCCGCGATGTTTTTGTAGCGATCAACGTATTCCTGCGGCGCTTGATACGGCGTGTGCGGGGCGTTGAAGGTCAGGTAGAGATAAAACGGCTTGCTCGGATCCTGTTCGTTGATGTACTTGACGGTATCGTCGCCGATCAGCTTTGTCGCATAGCCTTCTTCCTTGACCGGTTTGTTGTTGCGAAACCAGTCGAGCACCCCGGCATCGCTGTGGGTATAATAATCCAGTTCACCGATCATGGCGCCATACTGGTAATCAAATCCGCGCTGCTTGGGCCAAAACTTGATGTCCGCATGGCCCAGATGCCATTTGCCGATGATCGCCGTTTTGTAGCCGGCATCCTTGAGGCATTGCGGCATGAGAAACTCGCTGGTGTCGAGGCCATAGCCCGCCGGACCGGGAATGACGATGGTTTGCAGGCCGTAACGGAACGGATACCGGCCCGTCATCAACGCCGCGCGCGTGGGCGTGCACATCGGTTGCACGTAAAACTGCGTGAACTTCGCGCCGCCCGATGCCAGAGCGTCGATGTTCGGCGTTTTGATGTCGGTCGCCCCGTTGAAACCCACATCCTTCCAGCCGAGATCGTCGGCGACAATGTGGACGATGTTGGGTTTCCTGTCTGCGGCCTGTGCTGAAGCCAGACAGCCCATCATCAGTGCGAAGGCGACTGTGCATATTTGATCGGTTGTCATGATGGCATGATTTTATCGCGAAGGGGAGGGGTTTGCTATCATTTTTTTAATGCCATGCTGATTGTCGCTTCATTTTGCCACGAAAAGCGGTCGAGATGAGGGCGCAAGTGGGGCGAATCAGCCCAAGGAGTTGGGAGGAGGCGCGGACGAAGTGGTCGGCGGCATCGAAGGTGCCAGGCAGCGTTTCCGTCAGTCCGTTTCCCATTTAACAGCAGGCTACTGTTGAATTCGGTTTTAGTTCGCGATAAAGAATTTCCTCATCAACGGAAGATTGGTGACGGAAAATTCTCTGCCAAATTCTTCGGTCAGCCGCCCGGAAAGTTCCTTCAGCAGTTCTGTGCCATGCGCGGCCCGCTTTATCGAAGCAAGATCAATGGCGAGGAGACTTGGTTTCCAGGAGGGAACGGAGGAAACAGAGCTGAAGAAAAAGCATTCTCCGCGATCTCTGTTTCCTCCTGTGGAAACGTGAGCGGCGATTCATGCGAGGATCGTGAGCGTGCGCACGCTGCCTGTCGTCGTGCCGTTGGCATTGCTCACGCGGGTGCGGAGTTTCACCGTCTGGCCAGCGGCGAAAAGAATGTCAATCGCCTGATCGGGGGCGGGGTGACGGGGGGATGCAGTGATCGAATCGATGATGCTAATTCGAGCCGGCTATGATGTTGGCAAGCTGGGACATGGCACCGCAAAGGCAGCCGCCGATGTGAGCATGGTCGTGGTCATGATCATGGCCGAGATAGGACGCGGTGGAAGCCATGGCTTGCGTGAAAGCCAGTTCTCCCGCATCGCCGGACCGTATGCCGGCACCGGCTTTTTTCAGGCTGGCCGCGTCGAAAATGGTGACGCCTTCCTTGATGGTTTCGACGACCTTGATCTGGTCGATCGTCTCCGGGTCGATGGCGGTGGGGTCTTTGTCGAGGATGACGAAGTCGGCAAGCTTGCCTGTTTCGATGGAACCCTTGGTCTTCTCTTCGAAGTGCTGCCAGGCGGACCAGATTGTCATGGATTTGAGCGCGGTCGTCACATCGACGCGTTGGTCGGGACCGATGATATCGCCCGAGCGCGAGCGGCGGGTGACGGTGGCATCGAGCACTCGCATCGAGTTCGGGAAGGCGACGGGCGCGTCGTGATGGGAGGTGAATTTCATGCCGCGCTTCGCGCACCAGCCGGTGGGCGAAATGTTGTCCGCGAGCGCGGGGCCGACGGTGTGCTCGCGGTGCCAGTCGCCCCAATAGAAGGTGTGCATCGGAAACAGCGAGGGGATGACCCCAAGGCGGTTGTAGGAATCGATCTGGTCCTCGCGCAGGAACTGGCCATGGATCAGCACCGATCTGCGGTCCCCTGCGCCGTGCTTGCGGGTGGCGGCTTCCGTTGCCGCGATCAAGAGGTCGGATGCGGCTTCTCCGTTCGCGTGGGTCATGATCTGGATTTTGTTTTCATAGGCCCAGTCAATGGCCGACACGACCTCCTCCTCGGTGGCGGCAGGATAACCGCGATAGCCGGGCGGATATTTGCCGACGGGAGCGTAGTAGGGCCGGTCGCGCCAGGCGGTGAAACCCTGGGGTGAGCCGTCGATGGTGAGCTTCGCTCCCGCCACACGAAAGCGGTTCTTGTATTCCCGGGCGAAGTTTTTTTTGATGAAATCACGGTCCACGAGTACATCGGGATAGGTGACAACATCGTTCTTGAATCCACCTTCTTCGGCCACCTTGCGCATGATGTCGGAGACACCCGGTGTCGAGCGGCCTTCCTGGGCGGTGGTATAGCCGTAGCGCGCCCACATCTCCGCCCCGGATTGGGCGAATTGCTTGGCACCCTCGGCACCGACCTTTGAAAGGAGTTTCATAATCACCGGAAAGCCGGCGGTTTCCTCCAGCACGCCGTCCGGCTCCTTGCCATCGTCGCCCCGGCGGATCACGCCACCGGCCGGGTTGGGAGTGGCTGCCGTCAGACCGCAAACCTCCAGAGCTTTCGAGTTCACGGCGAAAAGATGGCCGGACTGGTGAACGATGCACACGGGGATGTCCTTGGAAACCTGGTCGAGATCCTCGCGCGTCGGGTGGCGCAATTCCGCAAGCATCGAGTTGTCGTAGCCGAAGCCGATGATGAGCTGGATCTTGTCTACAGCGGCCTTGTTCGCACTGGTCCAGTCCTTCAAGGTCTGGATGAGGGATGCGATGTTTTTCACTTCACCATCCGGCGGTGCCAGCAGGTTCGCCGAGAGCGCCTGAATGCCGCCCATGAAAATGTGGCCGTGGGCATCGACGAAGCCGGGGAGCATCGTTTTGCCGTTGAGATCAACGAGTTTGGTGGCATCGCCCTTTGTTTTGAGCACGTCGTCTTTCCTGCCGACCGAGAGAATTTTCCCGTCCTTCACGGCCACGGCTTCGACCTTTGGACACGAGTCGTCGATGGTCAGAATCGAGCCGTTGTGATAGATCGAATCGGCGGTCTGGGCTGAAACGGCGAGGGTGAGGCCGCTGAACCCGGTGAGGAATGCGCGGTATGGTTTCATGATGTCAGTGTATGGGTTGATCAAATGGCATTTGTTCGTTAGAAAGTGACGTTCGCCCGGAGTCCTCCGACCCAGGCGTCCTCGATGTTTCCGTTGGCGGGATCGATCCACTGGAGGTCCGCCGTGACGCGGAACCACGGGGTGACGGCGAGATTGTAATACATTTCGACTCCCTGCTCGTCATGGAGTGGGAAGACCGGACCCGTCGCAGCCTGGAGATCTTTGCTCAGGTTGTAAAAATAGTAACCGATGCCGAAAACGTCATCGGGCCGGGCGGGAATCATGCCGTACCCGGCGAAACCGCCGACAAATGACGACTGGATCGGGTTCGGGTTTCCATCGGCGATGGCGGCCTTGCCATAAACTCCAAAGCCCTTGCCGGGGGCATCAGGGCTTTCGTAGAGAAGATGCGAGCCGGCAATTGAGATATTGTAAGACCCTTGTTTGTCGCCTGTTTTCAAGTTGGCCGGGAGGAGGATTTCAGACAGGTCCGCACCCTCCTTGGTGCTGAAGGTGGCGGTGATGTTGGCGCTGCTGGCCCGCCCGGCGATTTCTCCGGCCCATGTGCCGCCGAGAGAGAGGTTCACACCGTTTTCAAACAACTGGTCCACCCGGTATTCGTCTGTCTGATCGTCCGGATCAAAAGCCATGAAGGTGAGGGAAAACGGCTTGAACCTGTAGCTGAAAACTCCGCCCATGATTGTGGGAGGAACCACTCCGCTGGGCGGCGCGACGAAGGCGATGTTGGTGAAACGGTCCCGTGCCCAACCGCCGAAGAACGGGTCGGAGGCAAGCAGATCCACGGCGTTGATTTTGCCGATCAGGAGAGACGAGTTTCTGTCGAAGGCATGGGAATAATAAATGGACGAGGCCGCGACGTCTCCCGCATCGCCGAGCGGCAGGACCACGCCGGTGTTGGGCGGCCAGAATCCGCCGGAGCGTGGTGAGTTGCGGTTCGCGGAATCGCCGTAGCGGGATTCCACGTGAAAGTGAAACCCGCCGCCGCTCCACAGGCCGAGTTTTTCGGTGTTCAAATGAAGAAAGGCATCCGAGCGGCCACCGAACTCGAAGTCTCCATCCTTTGCTCCTCCGGACAGCAACCCGGCATAATAGCCGGTAGTGGAAAGCTCGGTGACGATGCCCTGCTCAGCGAGCCGGGTGCGGGAGCCACCCCAGTCGCCGCCGAGGGTGTCGCGGGTCCAGAAGTTTTCGAGCGGGGCGCTTGCTGCACTCAGGGCCGTGCCGCTGCACGCGGCGAGAGCGATAAGACCGGTTTTCATAGTGGGTTTTAGGATTGGAACAGAAGGGAACCGAGGCGAATCACAAGCATTCCGAGTTGTCCCTGAATTCTCAACTTGCATCAGTTTGCTTCGCTGGTGAATTCGCGGGCCGCCTCTTTCGGGACGGCCCGCGTGGTTCACGAGCGATGGTTACTTCGAACTCTTGTCCATGTTTTCGATCATTTTCTGCATCTTGCTGAGGTTGAACGAACCTGCCGTCTGGCTGGCCGGGTATTCCTTGAAGGTCATGAGGAACTGGCCGACGAATTGGGTGATCGGTGCAACCACAAATCCGGCGCGGTCGAGCCACCAGTCGTCGTAGGTGTTCGCGTTGTGCTGGGCTTTTTCAAGCGGGTCGCGGCGGAGGTTGAAGAGCAGCGGCGCGCGCAGTTCGATAAACGGCTCGCGCCAGAGGGGCATGGCCTCTGCCCGGTTTTCCATGAAGACCACTTTCCAGTCGCCGTAGCGGGTGGCGACGATCTCGCCGACATCGTTCACGTAGATGAACTCCTTGCGGGGCGACTCCTTGGTCTTGCCGCTGAGGTAATCGAGCAGGTTGTAGCTGTCGAGGTGGTTTTTGTAGGTGCGGCCGTTGAGTTCCACGCCTTTGAGGAGCTTCTCCTTGATGTCCGGCGCACCAGCGACGGCGGCGAAGGTGGTCAGCCAGTCTTCGTGGGCGACGATGCCATTGAGCGTCTCGCCCTTGAGGAAATGGCCGGGCCAGCGCACGAAGCAGGAAACGCGGTAGGCGCCTTCCCAGTTGGTGTTCTTTTCACTGCGGAATTGCGTGGTGCCAGCATCAGGCCAGGTGTTGTAATGCACGCCGTTGTCGGTGGAATACTGGACGATGGTGTTGTCGGCGATGCCGAGGTCGTCAACCAGCTTCAGCAGTTCGCCCACGTGCATGTCGTGCTCGACCATGCCATCGCTGTATTCGTCCTGGCCGGAAATGCCACGGTGCTCTGCTTTCACATGGGTGCGGAAGTGCATGCGGGTGCCGTTCCACCAGCAGAAGAACGGTTTGCCCTCCTTGTTCATGCGGGTGATGAAGTCCTTCGCCGCGGCGATGGTTTCATCGTCAATGGTCTCCATGCGCTTCTTGGTGAGCGGGCCGGTGTTCTCGACGGTCTGGCCGCCTTTGCCATCGGCCTTGCACTTGAGCACGCCGCGGGGACCGAACTGCTCCCGAAAGGTTTTGCCATTCGGCATTTTCATGTCTTTCGGATAATCCAGGTTCTCCGGCTCTTCCTCGGCGTTGAGGTGATAGAGATTGCCGAGGAATTCGTCAAAGCCATGCATCGTGGGCAGGTGCTCGTCGCGGTCGCCCTGATGGTTTTTGCCGAATTGGCCGGTGCCGTAACCCTGGCTCTTGAGGACCGTGGCCATGGTTACGTCGGTCTTCTGCCAGCCTTCCGCTGCGCCGGGCAGGCCGACCTTCAACATGCCGTTCCGCAAGGGGACCGAGCCGCCAATAAAGGCCGCGCGACCCGCCGTGCAGCTTTGCTGGGCGTAGTAGTCGGTGAACGACACGCCCTCCTTGGCGATGCGGTCGATGTTCGGCGTTTGGTAGCCCATCATGCCCCGGCTGTTGAAGCTGATGTTCTGATTGCCGATGTCGTCACCCCAGATGACCAGGATGTTGGGTTTCTTTGCCTGCCCGTGGGCAGACCCGATAAGTGCCAGACCGAAGGCCAGCGCGAGTGCTTGTCGTATTGGTTTCATTGTTTTGTATTGGTGAGTTGTTTATTCTGTTGTCGGAAATGGTGGCTTCAGAGAAAAAAAACAGCGAGCCGCCCGATCGGACGGCCCGCGTGGTTCACGAGCAAAAGGCGGGCTTACTCTTTTTTGCCTTCCTGGAGTTTCTTCAACACTTCATCAAGCCCGAAAGTTCCGGCCTCCTGGCGGGGCGGGAATTCCTTGTAAGTGGCAAGATGCTGGCCCACAAAGCCCACAAACGGAAGGATGGCGTAGGCATGTTCGATGCGCCATTTGGAATAACCGATGGCCTGGTGGTCGGTCCGTTCAAACGGATCGGCGCGCAGGTCGAACAGCTTCGGCAAGCGCAGGGTCACCATGGGATCCTGCCACACGTCAAATCCTGTGGAGCGCTGCTCCTGGAAACAAATCTTCCAGCGATCATGGCGCACGCCCACGACGCTGCCTTCGTCGCTCCAGTAGAAGAACTCCTTGCGCGGCCATTCCGCCTTGCCCTGGAGCGCGGGCATCAGGTTGTATCCATCGAGATGCACCTTGAAGGTCTCGCCGCCGACCTTGAAGCCGGTTAGCAGCTTGGTCTTGATTTCCGGCTCGCCCGCAGCAGCCAGAAGCGTGGGCACAATGTCCTCATGCGAGGCGATGTCGTTGATCTGTGTGCCGGGTTTGATGACGCCGGGCCAGCGGATCAGGGTCGGGACGCGATAGCCGCCCTCCCAGTTCGAGTTTTTCTCACTGCGGAACGGGGTCATGCCGCCGTCGGGCCAAGAGAAGACTTCGGCCCCGTTGTCGGTGGTGTAAATGACGATGGTGTTGTCTTCGAGTCCCAGATCCTTGAGCTTGTCGAGCACTTGACCGACCATGCCGTCGTGTTCGGTCATGCCATCGGCGCCGAGGCCGAGACCGGTTTTGCCCTTCGACTCCGGCTTCAGGTGCGTCCAGATGTGCATCCGGGTGGTGTTATACCAGCAAAGGAATGGTTTGCCGGCCTTCTTCGCGCGCTCCATGAAATCGAGCGTCTTGGCAGTGACTTCCTCGTCGATCGTCTCCATGCGTTTCTTGGTCAACGGGCCGGTGTCCTTGACGGTCTGTTTGCCGATCTTGCCGTTGCGACCATCTACGGTCGGATCGTCTTTTTCACTGGCGAAGGACTCGATGACGCCGCGCGGACCGAATTTCTTTTTGAATTCCGGGTCCTTCGGGTAGTCGGCATCCTCCGGTTCCTCTTCGGCATTCAAGTGGTAGAGGTTGCCGTAGAATTCATCGAACCCGTGCACCGTGGGCAGAAATTCGTTGAGGTCACCGAGATGGTTTTTACCGAACTGACCGGTCATGTAGCCGAGCGGCTTGAGCAATTCGGCCAGGGTCGGATCTTTCGCCGAGAGACCTTCCTTGCCTCCGGGCATGCCGATTTTCAACAGACCGGTGCGGAAGCCGCTCTGGCCCGTAATGAACGCGGCCCGTCCGGCGGTGCAGCTCTGCTGTCCATACCAGTCGGTGAACATCGCACCCTCCTTGGCGATGCGGTCAATGTTCGGCGTACGGTAGCCCATCATGCCCTGGTTGTAGGTGCTGAGGTTCCATAGGCCGATGTCGTCACCCATGATGACGAGAATGTTGGGCTTTTTGCCTGACCCGGCCTCAGCGGGTTTCGCAGCTTGCGCCGAAGCGGAGCCGCCCGACATCACCAGCCCGAGGACCAGTGAGAGCAGTGGTATGATGTTATTTTGTTTCATGGTTGTGTTGTACGTTATTTAAGGTTCCTGGGTTTTCTGTTTTGACCCGGGGCCTTGTATTTTGCTGTCGTTTTCATCGGGGGTGGATGATTTTTCTGTCACGCTTTTGACGCAGCGGAAGCCGATGTGGCTCATGCCGGTGTCGGGCGGTGTGCCGCGACGTGCGGCGGGGCGGTAACTTTCGCAATAATCCACATGGCAGAGAAACGAGCCGCCTTTGGTGACTCGCTCGGGCTGGTTGGGATGCTCGGGACTGTAGCTGGACTTCGGTCCCTGGGGATTCTTGCAAGACGATGGATCGAGCTTCAACCGCGCATGGGTGTCCACGCGATACCAGTCGCTGCACCAGTTCCAGACGTTGCCGCCCATGTCGTAGAGGCCATAGCCGTTGGCGGGGAAGGACTTCACCGGAGAACTGCGCTCGTAGCCGTCCTCTTTGTTGTTCTTGTAGGGGAATTCGCCGTCCCAGGTGTTGGCCATGAACTTGCCTCCGGGTTTGAATTCATCTCCCCAGCCGAAACGTTTTCCTCCAAGCCCGCCGCGGGCGGCGAACTCCCATTCGGCCTCGGTCGGCAAACGTTTGCCGATCCATTTTGCATAAGCCACGGCATCGTCCCATGATACCTGCACGACGGGATGGTCGTCGCGCCCGTCGATGTTGCTCTTCGGTCCCTCGGGATGCTGCCAGTTGGCGCCGATCGTCCAGGCCCACCAGGCGCCCATGTCGGCCAAGTCCACGGGTCCCTTGGTCGGCGTGAAAACCATGGAACCGGGCTGCAGCACTTCATCGGGCGGTTTCGGCGTGCCGGGTTCGAGCTGTTTTTTGATTTCCTCCCAATCCACCGGTCGTTCGGCCGTGGTTTTGTATCCTGTCGCCGTGACGAACTTGCGGAACTCCGCATTCGTCACATCGTGCTCGTCGATCCAGAATCCATCCACGCTGACCTTGACGATCGGGCGTTCGTTGAGTTTGCTGCCGGGCAGTTCACAACCCATGGAAAATTCGCCCCCGGCAATCCAGACCATGCCTTCGGGTGTTGCGGGCTTTTCCGCTTTTGTCGCCACCGGATGCAGTGCGGCCAAAATCGCGGCCCGTCCGGAGGGGGCGGCGCAGCAGGATCTTTCGGACTTTTCCTCACCGCTCGCCTGCCAGTCCGGGGCGGCGCAAAACATGGCTGCGATCAAGGTGATGGATCTCATAAGGGTGTGCAGAGAATGATCCGCGCAAAATCGCGCTGCAATGATTTGTAGCAGTCCGCTCTGATGATGCAAGCGACAAAATGGACAGCAATTCGCAGGGTTATCAAGCCAGGGAGATGCTCAAAGGCAGGGATCGCTGTCCCTAGCGATCCGGTGGGGGCAGGATGGTTGACGGGTCACCATCCTTCCTGACTCACTCGCTTTGTTGGCGAACGATAGCGTGGGGTGAAGGTAGATCAGGTGAGGGTGATTCGCGACCGCCCCCCACCGGAACGCATGGAGAGCGTTCCCAGCCTTTTGATTGCGACATTCCTTGTCAATCATTTCCCTAACTTGATCGCCGTACAGCAATTCGCGGTCGATGAAGCGGGCTGATCAAGAGATCACGCCGTCTTTGATCGTCAGTGTGCGATCACCCCTTTCGGCGAGCGATTTGTCGTGGGTCACGACAATCAGCGTCGCACCGGTCTCTTCGGCGAGGCCGAGCAGCAGATCCATGATTGAAGCGCTGTTGACCGAATCGAGATTGCCTGTCGGTTCGTCCGCAAAGAGGATCTGCGGTTCGTTGACGATCGCGCGGGCAATGGCGACGCGTTGTTGTTCACCGCCGGAGAGTTCGGTGGGCAGGTGATCGGCGCGCTCGGCGAGTCCGACACGCCCCAGCGCCGCGAGCGCCTTGGCGGATTGGTTTTTTCCGGCGATGGCACCGGGCACCATCACATTTTCCAGAGCGGTGAGTTCCGGGAGCAGGTAGTAGTTTTGAAAAATGTAGCCGATGCGCTGGTTGCGGAATCGCGACTGCGCACCGCGGTTCAGAGTGTAGATGTCCACATCATCGATGATCACCCTGCCTTGTTCCGGGGTCTCCAGACCGGCCAGGGTATAGAGCAGCGTGGTTTTCCCCGCGCCGCTTGGCCCGCAGAGGAAGATTTTTTCCCCGCGCTCGATTGTGAGATTGATGCCGCGCAGCACGGCCAGGTTTTTTTTCCCCAGACGATACGAGCGGGTGAGGTTGGTTGTTTGAATCATGGTAGGCATCGGTGGGTGAGTCTAACGGGAAATCAACCCCGGGTGAAGGAATTTGTTTGTCAGATGGCAGGTTTCGGTCCGGCTTGTTATTCCTCACCTTCCTTGATGATGATGGCGCGGGGAGGCGAGGTGGGAGTGATGTCGGTCAGCGCTTGCTCTTTCGGCGGTCCTTGACCGGTGATGTCAGCGGAGTTGCTGGCAACCGATGTCTTCTCCGCAATCGCATTCGCGCCACGGTTGGCCGCGGTGTTGTCACTCGCATTCTGATTTTTTTCGTCGGCACCCGGCCGGGCTTTCGACCGCGCTGCGTCCGCAGGTGTTTTGTCGCTGTCCGCGGCCTTTTCATTGGCCTCGAAATTCTCGATCAGCCGATAACCGCCATAGACGACTGCGGCTGCGATCAGAGTTCCCATAAACGACGGCACCCAGCGGGTTCCTCCCGGTCTGCGGGCTCGCTGCGAAGCACGGCGGACCTCGACTTCATCGATGATCGAAAGACCGTGGTAGTCGTGGGCAAATTCAGCCGGCTCAAAGGCATCCAGCCATGGCGAGGGATCGATTTCAAGATAACGGCTGTATTGGGAAAGGTAGCTGCGGGCGTAGGTGGAACTCGAGAAAACGGAGTAGTCGTCGTTTTCGAGGGCGCGGATGATTTTCACCGGGATGCGGGTTTGGTGGGCGGCATCCTCCACAGCGAGTTGGCGTTCCTCCCGCGTTGTGCGGAGAGTCTTGCCGATTTGTAGAAAATCTTCCATGCTGCATCAGGCGGGTACGGGAAGTAAGTATAGTTCGTGTGATGATTTATGCAAGATTCGCGATAGAAAGTTTTGACGCAGGCGGGGGATGGGGTGATAGTCGCTCCTGCGATGGCGTTGAAGAACCAAGGGCCGGGAAAAAATATTCTGTTCGTTTGCACGGGCAACACCTGCCGCAGTCCCATGGCGGAGGCGCTGTTCGGCAAGGCCGTCGAAGGACGGGCGGACTGGGTGGTCAATTCCGCCGGAGTGGCGGCCAGCGCGGGCGGCAAGGCCAGCAGGGAAACGATGCAGTGCCTGGAATCGCGGGGAATCCACATGAAAAACTTCCGCAGTCAACCGGTCTCCGCGCGGCTGTTGCGCGAGGCGGACGCGGTGTTTGCCATGACCGAAGGGCATCTCTTCGCGCTGGAGGACGATTTTCCGGATTTCGCCGACAAATACTACCTGGTCTGCGATTTCATTGATCCCGCTTTGGATTCGAGCCGTTGTGATGTGCCCGACCCCATTGGCATGGGCCAGGCTGCCTATGAGAAGGTGGCGAAAATGCTTGATGCCGCATTTCCCGGAATTTTGCGCTTTTTGGAGGCCGGAAAATAAGGCCGGGAAGTTTTTCCCCTCCGCGGCACAATTCTTGGTTGAAAATACCCGGATTGCAGTGCATGGGTGGGTCGCCCATAGTGGCATGAATCTGATGAGCGAAAAAAAAGTGCGCATAGCAATCGGTGCCGATCACGGCGGGGTGGAGATCAAGGATGCCGTGGTTGCGTCGCTGTCCGGCGGTGCGTTTGAGGTTCACGACTTCGGAACGCAGGGCAGGGACTCGGTGAATTACGCCGACTATGCGAATCTTGTCGCGCGTGCCGTGGCGGATGAAACCTACGACTTCGGAGTGCTTTGCTGCACCTCGGGAGTGGGCATGTCCATTGCCGCCAACCGCCACCGGGGCGTGCGTGCGGCCAATGTCCGCAGTGTCGGGGAATCAATCATCACCCGCGAACACAACGACGCCAATGTTCTTTGCCTCGGCGCCGCGAGCGTCGATGTCGACACCGCCGTGGCGATGGTCGGTGCTTTTCTAACAACGTCCTTCGGCGATGGTCGTCACACCTGTCGTGTCGCCGCCAGTTCCGGAAGCCGCATCGAGGTGACCGACCCCGCGGTGTTTCAGGCGATGCGTGCCGAAGAGCGCCGCCAGCGCAACAACATCGAGCTGATCGCATCGGAAAATTTCGCCTCGCCCGCCGTCATGGAGGCCCAGGGCTCGGTGCTGACCAACAAATACGCCGAGGGCTACCCCGGGCGACGCTGGTATGGCGGTTGCGAAAATGTCGATGTCATCGAGCAACTGGCGATCGACCGGCTCAAGGAGCTTTTCGGCGCGGAGCACGCCAATGTGCAGCCGCATTCGGGTTCGCAGGCCAACACGGCGGTGTATTTCTCGGTGCTCAAACCGGGCGACCGCATCCTGACGATGGACCTGGCGCATGGCGGTCACCTGACCCACGGACACAAGGCGAATTTTTCCGGCAGGTTTTATGATGTCGTACACTACGGTGTCAGCCAGAGCGACGAACGGATCGATTATGACTTGCTGGAAAAGATGGCGCATGAATCAAAACCCGCGCTGCTTACCTGCGGGGCGAGCGCTTATTCCCGCGTGATCGATTTCGAACGCATGGCCCGCATTGCCCGCGATGTCGGCGCCTACCTGTTTGTCGACATGGCCCATATCGCCGGTCTGGTCGCGGGCGGCGTCCACCCCAGCCCCGTGCCTTTTGCCGACTTCGTGACTTCGACCACCCACAAGTCGCTGCGCGGCCCCCGCGGCGGGGTGATCCTTTGCAAGGAGGAGTTCGCCAAAAAAATTGACGCTCAGGTTTTCCCCGGCATCCAGGGCGGACCGCTCATGCACGTGATCGCGGCCAAGGCCATCTGCTTCGGCGAGGCATTGCAGGATTCCTTCAAAACCTATCAACAACAGGTCGTAAAGAACGCCCGCGCCATGGCGGGTCGACTCACCGAACACGGCTTCCGCATCGTCTCCGGCGGCACCGACAACCACGTGATGCTGGTGGACCTGCGCGGCAAAAATCTCAACGGCACGCTGGTCTCCCATGCGCTCGACGAGGCGGGCATCACCGTCAACAAGAACTCCATTCCCTTCGATACCGGCACGCCGATGAAACCGAGCGGCATCCGCATCGGCACTCCCGCAGTGACCACCCGCGGCATGAAGGAAGCGGACATCATCCAGGTCGCTGATTTCATCCATGAAGCGCTGCAAAGCCCGGAAGATGAAGACAAGCTCCATGCCATCCGCGATCGCGTTTTCGCCTTCAACCGCGCGTTCCCGATGCCCTGGTAGGTCGCACGATGCGATTGTGTAAGCACCCCCAGGTCGCGCGACCTCTTCCCCCACTCAGGATACGTCGCTACGCAAGCAACTTCTTCACCTGCCATTCAGGGAAGACAGGCGTCCTCGCCTGCCTCGGAACGTTAGAGCGCTGGCACCAGCCAGCAATTGAAATGAGATTGAGTCATGAGATTGAAAAGCTTATGGCCGGTTGCTAGCCGCGACTTGTTCGCATTCGTGTTTTGTCTTCGTTGGTAGCCTACGATAAATGATAGGCATCTCCGAAACGATAGTGAGAAAGTATTTGGTCATTCGGAAATTCCTAGTCGCTTAGTCCACCGCTCGAAGCCCTCGTAACAGACTTGACAGCGCCAGACACTCGGGGTCAACCCTGAGTTACAACCATAATGGTATTGGATGCCAGCGTTTGGAAAGTGCTTGTAAGAAGTAGCTTCAGCTTTGTCCGGGTAATCCTGGGCATCTGCAGGTATCGGATTCCTACGAACCATTGAAACATTATGCTTTTCACAGATTGAGGCATCATAGAGGGTCTTCCCGTTCGAAATCACACGGCCTACCAGTCTTCCTCCACCCATCCATTTCTCTTCAATAACTTCCACGTCCGCTTGGTCAAGAAGAGGAGCACCTTCAGGCCAGTTTGCCTTCATATCGTACCAGGGCCAATTAGGACAGACGATCGTGGCGATGACGGAGTCCTTCGACTTCTGATACGTTAGCTTTCCGCTAGTCTTAGTGAGCACGGGGATTCTTTCCTCTTCGGACAGGTGTCGATTCCACAGTTTAACTTCGCTATCCCCCACACAGCAATTGAGTAGCAATGGAGCGAATATGGAAAAGCTTAGGATCAGTATGAGGGGTTTCATTCTTTCTGCGAACGATGAGCGCATGCACCACTAACAGCGGCGGCGCACGTCGATCACGGGGTTAGGATTGTAGTTACGGGAAATCATCGAAACAGGGCGGCTGGTAGTGGTTGTCATGACGCGGCTTGTTATCTCATTGGGTCTGTATCTACGGAGATAACCAGAGATTGCGCGATGACTGCGAGAGGGCGTGTAAATGGCAGCAGCTTTTGATGATTCTGGCGTGTCGGCGAAATGACATTGGCCATTCTTTGTTCTCGTGCGTGGACAAGTGCGTTCCTGAGGTTCCTAAGGGTGGAGATCAGCTTTTCTAAGCCTGAAGCCTTAAAACCCTCCAAATCCAGTGAGGCAGAAAAGCACGGTTTTACGCAGTAGCCACCGTCAAATTTTATTTCTTGTTCAAAGCACTTTCTTAAGGGTTCGATCTCCTTCCAAACTATTGCGGCATCAACGCAGTCTGTTACTACAGCAGATATCTTCGCCCCATCCTGCATCTTGTCCTCGGTGAGAACATCTTGAATACGCTGCCAAGCACCACGTGGGAATGATGGTGTTTCGGGCGACTTGAGAATTGACTCTACACGTCGCACAAGCTTGTCGCTAATGTAGTAAAATCCTGCATACTCCAAGATCTGATAATAATATAGGAATCTTCTATAAACATCACCGGCTTCTCTAGCACTTGCCATCTGGGCAAGCAAGTATGGGTCAAGCGTCTTCGCCTTAATATCCTCGGGAAAGGCATCCCATAGGTAACGTTCGCGCTCAGGTAATTTCTCAGACTCAATCCTCGATTCATGAATCTGTATTGATGGAGTCTTGCAGTCGAAATACAGCATGTAGAAGTTAAGGTGCTGCGCCAATCGAATCAGATCTTGCTCGCATTCCGCACATCCAACAATCCAAAACGAAACAGGTTTAAAGTGTCGCTTGAAGTCGTCTTCGGTTCCGTGCTTGTCCCTGAGCGAAAGAAATCGCCTGAATTGTCGAAGATTGCGGTAGTCAGTAGGAGTCGAAGGCCCCTGAGGCTCATTAGCGAGGGCAAGATCTAAAACTGTCTCTGATGGCTTATCAAAAAGACAACTATATTCGACTCCTTCAAATGAAAAGGTGAACTTCCTCCCATCAACTTCGCTTTGGCGATAGGGCGTAAAAATAAACTCCAGCGACTTACGTCGGCGGTGATAAATTGCGCTAAATGAAGGCATGAGAATAACCCCATTGAGTCGCTTTAACGCTGCTTCGTCGAGACGGGGCAGAACAATCGCAATAGAATCATCGCCCCAAGGCTCCATGATAGCCGGAACGGAGCTTGCCTCTTCATCATCCTTTAGCTTGTTGATCTTCGACCAAGGATTATTCTTCAAGAAGGTTTCGAGCTTCTTTCGATATTCTGTAAGGGTCATATTTTGAGATAACAGATTTTATTAGTAGAGCCCCGCAAGGTGATATCAGGCGGGGGGTGACTTCGATAGCAAAGGCCAAGATCGGCTTAACTACAAGGAATATATTCGGAATCGTGTGTATATCAAGTGCCCTGGACGGGCGATTCGCGGACTGGGGTTCGCTGGGTGATATACGCACTCTCGGGGCGGGTGGGGGGCGTTTTCGATGATACGGACAGTGGTGTTTTCGCTGGGCTTGGCGTTTGAAAAACTCAAGGATCATTTGTCGTACCTATTCAGGTAAAACCGAGGGAAGAAGAATGCAAATCTGCGGCCGTCCCTGAATCTGCGGGAAAACTTCTTCATGAGATAGGGGCAATGACCATTTGTCTGGGAAATGATCATTGGCGTGTCAAAACGGAAGGCAGGTGAAGAAACA
>Ga0209400_1001092_pt1 | contig 22834 bp, 21 predicted proteins | sample M_130807_EF_Meta_FD_187313 | JGI IMG/M metagenome (GOLD analysis project Ga0209400, IMG submission 187313) | Freshwater microbial communities from Lake Montjoie, Canada to study carbon cycling - M_130807_EF_MetaG (SPAdes) (version 2) | ecosystem: Environmental > Aquatic > Freshwater > Lake... | reverse complement strand
AATGACACCTAAAAAACAGGTTTCTCCTGCAATCCGGATATTGCGGGGGGAAAGAGATGCGTCAGCACGTGCGACTCATCTCGAAGCCGCTACTAGGAAATTCCTGGTAACGACTAACGAAAGGAAACAAATGTCTACAAAGACAAACTTCAAGCGCATTGCGCTTGTTGCTGTTGCAGCGTTAGGAATGGGCGTACTTAGCTCAGCTCCTTCAAATGCTGTTTTCTCTGGTACAGCTGGAAGCCAAATTGGTGTAACTATTACCGCCGGTACTGGCACACTTTCAGCAACTGGTCTTAGATCTGATTCAACCACAGCCGGAATAATTGCTACTACAGGATTAGCTCTTGCCAATGGTGATTCATACACAATTACTACAGCAAAGAAGTCTTGGCCTTCACTTGCGACTGCTGCAACAACGCCAGTTCTCAATTTAGCGCTACAAGAGACTTTAACTTCAACAGGTGCTACAACAGTTCTTACAACTGGTACTGGTACCGCATTAAATGCTACAGGTGCAGCTTCTGATAGCTCTACTTCGGTAAACGTTGTGGCGCCTGCTGGTAACACTTACGCAAACGCAAAGTTCTATGCTTTCCAGGATTCAAATTCAGCGACTCCTCGTATTGCTGGTACTTATGTTTACACAGTAATTGTGACCCCAATGGGCCAAGCCGCATCACCGGGAACAGCTCAAACTGCTGACATAACAATCACTATCGCCACTCCTGCTTCAGCATCAACTGTTGCAAGCCCAGCAACCTCAACGGCTTACCTATCATCCACCTCAGGTGCAGCTGCAGATGATTTGAATCCATCAGCACTTGCAACAGCGTCTAATACGGCTGCTGAGTACATAATGGTAACTTTGCGAAATGCAAGTAACGCTGCGGTTGCATTAGAGTCAGTAACAATTACAACTAATATCGGCCAGGTTGGAACATCTTCAAACCGCGGTCGTAGCGTTGTACTTCAAGCTGCAACTGGTACCAACGTTTATAACGTCTATCCAGACGGAACAGCCGGTGTTGCAACAATTACAATCTCAACACCATCTGTAACCTTCGCATCTAAGTCAGTAACATTCTTTGCAGCTGCTGCAAAGACTATTACTTCTACAGTTGCTGCTCCACAACTTCTAGTTGGTGCTAATAGCACCGCTGTGAGAGCAACAGCTACAGATGCTAATGGAGCAAATTGGGGTGGTCAGGCTTACATCGTTGCTTCTTCAGCAGCTGATGCTGCTGTGGCTGGTTCAACAACTCCAGTAGCTTGTGCATGGAATGCGACATTCTTAAGACATGACTGTGCAGTAACTGGCCTAACAGCTGGAACAGCAAAACTTAAGGTTATTGATGCCGCTACTGTTGCACTTGCAACAGCTACCTCAAATGAAGTAACAGTTACTGTAAATGCAAATGCAGTTGCTTCTGTTAAACTCTCATTTGACAAGGCAACCTATGCTCCAAACGAGCGTATGAGAATCTACGTAACTCCAGTTGATAGCAAAGGTAACAATTTACCTTCTAACACCTACAGCAATATATTTGCAGCAGGTGGAATAACTGCTAATGCTGGTTTCAGCGGATCAAGTGATACAACTACTCCAGTATCTGTTACAACTGCAGCAGCAGACTCATCATCTTCTGGAGCTAAGGCAGGATCTGCTATGTACACTGTTTATGCACCAGCAGCTGGTGGAACAGTTACTATCACAGCAACCGGTGGTTCATCACTACCAACCGCTTCACAGGTTACAGTAACCGCTACAGCAACAGTTACTGATTCAGGAGCTGCAGCACTTGCTGCCGTAACTGCATTAGCAACAACTGTTGCATCTCTAAAGACTCTTATCACCACATTGACTAATTTGGTGTTAAAGATTCAGAAGAAGGTAAAGGCTTAAGTTTTAGCCTTTTGACCTGAAGTAAAGGGCAGGCCTAGTTCCTAGAAATAGGAACTAGGCCTGTTTCTTTGGGTAGAGTATGAGTATGAAAACAATAGCAATGGTGAAAAATTCAGCAGATTCGAACCCAATTAGGTGGATTCTTGGCGGATTAATAGCCGTGACTTTATATTTTCAAACAACACTTGCTGATCCAATAAATTCTCCAAAGTCTTGGATTCTTTCAATAACGGCAGCTTGGCTGTGTGGTTATGTAGTTAGTTTTAGAAAAATTATTTTTTCCCTCAGGCCGGTCAAGAATATAGCCTATTTAATAGCTGCATTTCTGTTTTTCATGGCCCTAGCAACAATATTTACGGATTTAATCTATGTAGGAATTTTTGGGGAAACTCAGAGGCGAAATGGTTTTATTTCATACTTTTCGCTTGGAATAATTCTAGTAGCTACTTCAATCTTTATGCGGATAACGAATATAAAGAAACTATTTTTCGTAGCCTATTTTATAGGCAGTATTTTAGTTGTATACGCTTTAATGCAGACTACAGGTAATGATTTTGTTACCTGGAATAATCCATACAACGCAGTCATAGTAACTTTAGGTAATCCAAACTTCGCTGCAGCGGTTATGGCAATAATAGGAGTTATTACATTTTCTACGGTGTTTGTCAGTACATTCAATAATGTTAACCGAATCTTTGCAGCGGTACTTTCACTTGCCCTTCTATTCGCAATATATCGGTCAAATGCAAGGCAGGGGTTGTTGGCATATATTTTAGGCGCCGGAATTTTCCTAGTTATTTTATTATGGGGTAAAAGCAAAAAACTAGGGGTTACAGCCTTTTTATGTGGTCTAAGTTTGGTGATTTTTTCTATCTTAGGAATGCTTCAAACTGGACCATTTGAAAAATATTTATATAAGGCATCTGTAAGTATTAGAGGATATTACTGGAGAGCCGGTATCGAAATGCTAGCGAACCACCCTTTACTTGGTATTGGTACCGATAGGTACGGTGCTTACTTCAAACAATATCGAGAGGTTAAATACCCATTAACATATGGATTTGAAATCACAAGCTCAAATGCTCACAACACATTTATTCAGTTTTTTGCTACAGGTGGCGTATTTCTCGGTATTACTTATTTAATTTTTAATGGATATATTTTAAGACGTGCATATTTAGGGCTGAAGAATTTGGTCGGAAACGAAAGGCTAATACTTGCTGGTATTTTTTCGGCTTGGGTTGCATTCCATGCTCAATCATTAATTTCTATAGATAATATTGGTATTTCAATTTGGGGATGGATTTTAGGCGGGTCGATTATAGGAATTTCAGTTTCTGCGGATCCAAAATTAAAAGATAATTCTGATTATTTTGTCAGAAACCCAAATGATATAAATTTAAGCAGAGCACTAATTTCTGGATTTACTACGGTACTTGCCGTCACATTGACTTCTGTGCTTTATCAAGGCGAAACAAATTCATATCGTGCTACAGAGATGGTGAATTCACAAGACCCGCAAGCTCGCACTTATTATAAAAACCTGCAATATAAAGTTATAAATACCCCGCTTATTGATCCTAATTATAAAGGGTTTTCTGCAGTAAATTTATTTTCATATGGATTTATAGATGAGGGCATTACAGAACTTAAGAAAATTAACAGTGCGGATCCAAGAAATATTGATGCTTTGCAATTTCTTGCCCAAATTTACGAAGGACAAAATAAAATATCGGATGCAATTCATTATAGAGAAAAAATAGTCCTACTTGATCCTTGGAATGCAAAGAATTACTTATCTTTGGGTAATGATTACAAAGCGAACGGGGATCTTGTTAAGAGCAAAGATATGCTTGATAAAATCTTGTCTTTTGCATCTGAAAATCAAATTGCAACTCAAGCAAAAAAAGATTTAGCGCCATAACTAGAAAATGAAAATAACGGTTATCGGACAAGGTTATGTTGGTTTACCTCTTGCAATAACTTCATCTCAAACAGGCTTTACCGTATATGGTTTAGATAATAACGATCAAAAAGTTGCGGTATTAAAATCAGGCAAAAGCATAATTGAAGATATAAGAGATGAAGTTATTAAAAGAAGTATTGATTCAAAAAACTATTTACCAACAACAAATCAAAGCGTGATTTGTGATTCAGAAGTAGTACTGATTTGTGTACCCACACCATTAGATAGTTCACATAAGCCGGATTTAACAGCTCTTATTAGTGCGGTAACCACGGTAGGTAAAAATTTAAAAACAGGAGTATTAGTAATTGTAGAGTCAACTATTGAGCCTGGTACCTGTCGCAATATTTTGCTTCCTATTTTGTTGAAAGAATCTGGTTTAGATCTTGGTGATTTAGAACTTGCGTACTCACCTGAGCGGATCGATCCAACAAATAGAAAGTGGGATATTAGCAATACGCCAAAACTGGTAGCTGGCCTAACAGAGAATTCTGCTATTAGAGCGAGGGATTTTTACGCAAAGTTTATTGAGTCGATTACTATTTGTTCCTCTTTAGAAATTGCAGAGACTGCAAAATTGCTTGAGAACTCATTTAGATTAGTAAATATTTCATTTATTAATGAGTTAGCAATCTTTTGTCAGAAAATCGGGATTGATATAAGTGAGGTAATTTCAGCAGCAGCGACCAAACCGTATGGCTTTATGCCTTTCTACCCTAGTGTTGGCGTTGGAGGGCACTGCATCCCAGTAGATCCAATCTACCTAGCAAATGCAGCTAAAGCAGTAGGTGCGCCAAGTAGATTTATTGAATTAGCCGATCAAATAAACCAAGAGATGCCAGGATACTTTGTTGGCAGAGCCGAAGAAAAATTAGGTGGACTTAAGGACAAGAGGGTGCTAGTAGTTGGTGTTTCTTATAAGCCGAATGTGGCAGATGTGAGGGAGAGCCCAGTAGAGGCTTTAATCGCTGGGTTAAAACACAAAGGTTCGCAGGTATCTTGGCATGATGATTTAGTTAAAGAGTGGAATGGCGAGAAATCAGTTACGTTGAGTAGCGATTTTGATCTAGCAATTATTGCTACCCCTCATGACTACCTTGATTTAACAAAGCTTGGGAATGTGCCAATTCTTAATACCCGAGGATCTATTTAGTGAAGTATTTAATAACTGGCGGAGCAGGTTTTATTGGTTCTCACCTTGCCGAAAAATTGATTGCCAGGGGTGATCAAGTAGTCATATTTGATAATCTTTCAACTGGATCAGCTAAAAATCTATCTGGCATTAATGAGAAGGTTAAATTTGAAGAAGGAGATATTCTAGATAGAGCTGTAATAGATAAATTAGTAGCAGATAGTGATTATGTAGTTCACTTAGCGGCAGCTCTTGGTGTATTTAACATTGTGAACAAACCTCTTGAGAGCTTGAAAACAAATCTTCAAGGTAGTGAAGTAGTGCTTGAAGCATGCGATAAGTATCGAAAGCCGGTCCTAGTTGCTTCTACCAGTGAGATCTATGGCAAGAATGACAAGGTGCCACTAAATGAGGAGGATGATCGAATTATTGGTCACCCACTTAAATCTCGGTGGTCATACAGTGAAGCAAAAGCAGTTGATGAAAGCCTTGCTTATTTTTACTACTTAGAGAATAAACTTCCAATTCGTATTGTTAGATTCTTTAATACGGTAGGCCCTCGTCAGGTTGGCCATTATGGAATGGTTGTGCCGAGGTTTGTAAGTGCTGCATTAAAGAATGAGCCACTATCTGTTTATGGCTCAGGGGATCAAATTAGATGTTTTTGTCATGTAACGGACGCTGTTATAGGATTACTTTTAGTAATGGATTCAGATAAGGCTATTGGTGAAGTATTTAATGTGGGAAATAACCAACAAATCTCGATTATGGATTTAGCTAAGAAAGTAATTGAGATTACTGGTTCAAAATCTACGATTGAAAAGATTGCCTATGAGAAGGCATACCCAGAAGGGTTTGAGGATATGCAACGGCGGGTTCCTGATATTTCAAAGATTAAGCAGGTTTTAGGGTGGTCACCTGAGATAAATCTTGATCAAATTATTAAAGATATAGCTGCCTTTAATACAAAGTAAAAACTCTAATAGGCTTACCCGCATGACCACAGGTGGCTTTAGCAGTAAGGGATTACTTGAAGAGGAAGCAGTTTTAAAACTTCCCAGCCTTACAAATACCGACGCCCTTGAGATCGGCGAGATTGCAGCCACGTTAGGTAAGCAAAGAAAAATACCAATTGCTATTGAGGTAAGGATTGGTGAGTGGATTGTCTTTCACGCATCCTTAGAAGGTTCAAAGCCAGAGAATGATTGGTGGATTGCTAGAAAGTCACGGGTAGTAATGTTAAAACAACACTCAACTATTTATGAAAGAGTGTTAGCAGAAGAGCTTGGTATTGATTGGCATAAGGAAAATAATGTTGTCGATGAAACCCATGCCATACATGGTGGAGCGGTTCCGTTATTTACCCCAGCAGGCTTTGCTGGAATTTTAATTATTAGCGGTCTGCCTCAGGTTGATGATCACCTTTTTGCAGTTGAGGTATTAACTGAGTTTTTAGCACGCAGGGGCGAACTACTTTGAGTAATCAGGTTTGGGTAGTTGGTGAAGTTTTAATTGATTTAATTCCAGATGGAACAGAACGCAAAGCTGTTGTTGGTGGAGGCCCAGCAAATACTGCCAAAGCCTTAGCAAAGCTTGGAATTACTACCCAATTTATTGATGGCATCTCAGGTGATAAGTATGGTCAGATGGCTTTAAAAGAGTTACATAAAGATAATGTGAAGTTAGATTTTGCTCACTTTTCAGATAAGCCAACCTGCCTTGCAATAGTTTCATTATCTAATACAGGATCAGCTACTTATGAGTTTGTAATTGAAGGTACTGCCACATTTGACTACTCACCATCGTGGCTGCCTGATCCAGTAGTAAATAAACCTTCATTACTTCATATCGGAACATTAGTAACTGCAATAGAGCCTGCTGCCTCTATCTTGCATAAGTGGGCAAGTGATCTAGCAAAGGTTGCCCCAATTGTTTTTGATCCAAATATCAGGCCAGCGGTTATGGATAATAGAGATGAGTATGTGAAGCAGGTTGAGCGGTGGGTAGATATTGCAACTGCGGTAAAGGTAAGTGATGATGATATTTACTGGTTATACCCAGGTAAAAGTATTGATGATGTGGCCAAGGATTGGCTAGCAAAGGGGCCTGAGTTAGTTGTGGTTACCTTTGGTGACAAAGGATTAGCTGCATTTAGTAAAAATGAAAAGATAACTGTGCCAGCACAGAAAGTGGTTGTGGCGGATACGGTAGGAGCTGGTGACACGGTTGGTGCGATATTGGTAGAGGCAATAATTGAGAGCGGGCTAGATAATTTGAGTGGTGAGGTTTTAAGAAAGATGTTAGAGCGGGCGGCAAAGGCTGCAGCAATAACAGTATCTAGGACTGGGGCTGTGCCGCCAACACTTGAGGAGATTAAATAAGTGTTAAATATTGATGGGGATCAGATCTCAATTGCAATTGATTTAGATCAAGGAGCACGTTTGGCATCTGTGCAGTGGCGGGATATGCAGTTTGCCGTTCCCTTTCGAGGACAAGATTTAACCTGGGGTTGGTTTTCTATGTCTCCTTTTGCCGGAAGAATTAGAGATGGAATTATTAAAGATACAAAAGGAAAAAAGTATCAACTTCCAAATAACTTTGACCCACCACATGCCTTAATTGGATATGGAGCATTATCTTCTTGGGAGGATATTGGTGGGGGCCGGCAACACCTAGAACTGCCTTCACCATTTAATGGTGCAACAGTTACTCAAAGTTATGAGATTTTAGATAACGCTTTACGTTGGTCGGTTGAGTATGAAGCAAATGGTTGTGATCTGCCGGTCACATTAGGTTTTCATCCTTGGTTTGCCCGTGAGATTGGTAAGGGAGATTCTGCCGAGCTTATATTTAGTGCTAATAAGATGTTTAAAAGAGGAGATGATTACTTACCAACGGGTGAAATTATTACTCCAACCTCACCACCATGGGATGACACATTTATGGAAGTTGTGGGAGTTCCTGAGATTGTTTGGCCAGGAGCAGCACGTTTAACTATGGAGTGCGATACCCCTTACTGGATGGTTTATAGCCAAGATGAGGATGGTATTTGTATTGAACCAGTAACCGCACCTCCTGATGCACAAAACCTTGGCATACAAGGTGATACTTATATTGAATCCTTGATTACATTTAGTGAAGATTTATAACTAAAGGTTTTATAGGTATTGTTATTTCCTCTTAGTTAGAAAGCTGCTCTATCCAGTTATAAAGTGTTGCGATTCTCATAATTGCAATTTCTTGATATTCTTAGATCGATCCTTCGTAAGAGATTGCTCATTAATAAGGGACCCTCACGGGTCCCTTATTTTTATGCTACCTGTGGTGGGACTCGAACCCACAACCAATCCTTCGTAAGTGGATCGCTCTATCCAGTTGAGCTACACAGGTAGCGGGTGAAAGATAAATGATTTAGTAGCTAGAAAAGTTAAGAAAATAAAATCTGTGGATATTTAAGATTTTAATTTATATAAAACATCTTTGCCAGATTCAACAAAACCAAGGGATTTATAGAGATTAACTGCGATCTTATTATCTTCATCAACATATAACATCGCACTGTTTAACCCTTGATACTTTAGGTAGTTAAGACCGGTAATTGTTAATGCTTTTCCAATACCTTTTCCACCATATTTATTGCTAACAGCAGTCACATATATCTCACCAATTGGTGCATGATCATGATGCTCCTCCCCGGCCAGGTGAGAGTGTGAATGGCCGCCATGGATCTTGGTCCAACAAAAACCAATTAATTGATCTTTATCTTGAGCAACAAAAAAGCCCTTCTCATCAAACCAATCCTCATTTAATCTGATTGATAAATCAGCCTCACTCCAATTGCCCTGCTCTGGGTGATTAGCAAATGCCAGATTGTTAAGGGTGAGCCAAGCTTTGTTATCTAGATCAGGTAAGAAGCTTCTTATTTGATAATCACAATTGATTGGTGAAACTTCAGTTAAATCTTTACTCATCTGAATAACGGTTCGCACCTTTATAAAGTTATTTGCTTGCGCAAGTGCCCGTGCGCCCGGCAGATCACCATGTGACCATAGCCGTATTTTGTTTCCACAAACCTCTATTGCACTCTTTAAAAGCTCTGATCCAACTCCACTGCCGCGGTGATCTGGATGTATTACTAACTCAACACTGGGTCCTGCCACCTGATCTGTCTTATCAAGGTGGGCGTAACCAATAACTTGGTTATCTTTTTGTATTATTAAATGCGAATCAGCCTTATCTCCGCCGTGACGTAAGTGAAGTAGCACATGTTCGGCAATTGCCGGGGTGTTATCAAAATCTTGAGCAGCTTTTATGAGAGATAAAACTTGTTCTTGCAGTGCAGGTGTTAAATGTTTTAACTCTTGCAAGGTAGTAATTAACTTAAATCAGCTGATACTTGTGAATTACTTGCATTAAAACGGTAACCAACATTACGCACTGTTCCAATAATTGCCTCAAACTCAGGCCCTAGCTTTGAACGAAGACGGCGAATATGAACATCCACAGTTCTAGTTCCTCCAAAGTAGTCATATCCCCAGATCTCTTGCAGTAGTTGGGATCTGGTAAAGACTCTTCCTGGGTGTTGTGCTAAGTACTTAAGTAATTCAAACTCTTTAAAGGTTAGATCTAAGACTCTGCCCTTTATCTTGGCGGTGTAACTGGACTCATCAATTATTACCTCACCACTTCTTATCTCACGAAGGGAGGGATCATTTGCCAGATTTTCAATTGCAGATTGGCCAATCACAATTCTTATTCGTGCATCTACTTCAGCAGGACCTGCGGTATCAAGAATTACATCATCAATACCCCAATCTGCATTTATGGCAGATAGGCCACCTTCTGTGGTTATAACCATGATCGGCACATCCACCCCAGTTGAGGTAATTAACTTGGTAAATGATTTTGTATTTGGCAGATCACGTCGGGCGTCAATAAGTAAACAATCAACAATTGGGGTTTCAACTAATACGGATGCTTCAATTGGCAAGATCTTCACATCATGTTGCAACAGGGCAAGGGCGGGTAATACATCAGCACTTGCGCCGGTGCTATTTGTCAGAAGAAGGATTCGTGCCATAAGAGTGCAAGAATACCCTTATGAAAAGCCTGCTGCCACTTATATTAATTCTTGGGCTTACAACTGTATTTGGGCTTAGGTATCGCGTAAAAAAGGGCGCAATTAAAGAAAAGAAGGGCTCACAGATATTAGAGAGTGAGTTAGGGAAAAAGTATGGCAAGCGGGCAACTGTGGTTATTTTCTCAACCACCTTTTGTTCTGAGTGCAGAGCAGCAAAGGCGTTAATAAGTGATGTCACCTCCACATTAAGTGATATCTCCTATGTTGAGATCGGTGCTGAATCAAATCTTGAGTTAGTCCGTAAGGTAGATATCCGCTCCACCCCAACCACCATATTTTTAGATAAGGCAGGTTTTGAGATTGCAAGGGCAACCGGTGCGCCAAAGCGGGATCAATTAATCAAAGTAATCGCATCCTTATAGCTTTTATTGCAAATCACTCGCAGGAAGTATTTGTAAAAGTAATCTAAAATTCTCGACATGTTCTCATTACAACCTGCATACTTTACAAAGCGCCGAGTAATTGATTATGGCCGCGCTCAAGGTTGTATTTGTTGGCTAAATAATTAATTGCAGTAAAAATTAATTTATTTAAACCCAACTATAAAAGGAGAGAAAATGTCTTTAGGTACTAAAAATAAATCTGTGCCATTAATTGATGCCAGAGGTCCGCGCTATACCGCAGCCCTAACCACTATTGTCTTATCAGCTGCCATAATTACCGAATCTAATTTAATCATTGGCTTTCAATTTGCTGTCTTTTTATCTGCGGTGATCTTTGGATTACGAAGATCTATCTATGGCTTTTTATATCGCAATTTAATTCAACCAAGACTTAAAGGCCCTGTTCCAAGTGAGTATGAGAGCGCACCTAGATTTGCCCAATTAATTGGCGCACTCTTTGCCCTTACTGCATTAATTGGCGGTCTAACTGGAAACACTGCAGTATTTCTAATTGCAACCGGCTTTGCATTAGCTGCTGCATTTTTAAATGCTGCCTTTGGTTTCTGCTTAGGTTGCCAGATCTATCTTCTAATTCTCCGCGCTACTAAGCGTTAAGTAGGTAGTAGTTTTGTTAGGGCTTAGACTTACCTAATGGCAAAACCACATGAGCTACGGGAAAAAGGGCTTCGCCTTACCCCCCAACGTGAGTTGGTATTACAAGCTGTTCGCCAGCTAGGTCATGCCACACCAGAGGAGGTTGCAGAGAAAGTTCGCTCAACTCATCCTGGCATTAATCTTTCAACGGTATATCGAAACCTTGAAACCTTAGAAAATGTTGGTCTAGTAATTCACACCCACTTAGGTCATGGTGGTGCGACATATCATGCCGCCGAGGAGTTAACTCATCTGCATTTAGTTTGTTCTGAGTGCCAAAGTATTGGGGATGCCCCAATTGAAAGTGCTGCAAACTTTGTTAATACGCTAAGTGATGAGTATGGCTTTAAAACCGATGTTACCCACTTCGCTGTTTATGGTTTATGCAGCAAGTGCGCTAATAAAAAGAGTAAGTAAGTGAGTGCCGTATTAGTTGAGGCTGGCCCGGATAAGGGTGCGATTTGGCACTTTGGTGAGCCAAACCAAGAACAAAAAGCATTAGTTACAGGTAATGGCTGGGCAGATCTTTCCCACCGTGGTGTTATTTCAATCAGTGGAAAAGATCGTCTTACCTGGTTACACGCATTAACTACTCAACACTTAGAGCAATTACCGGTAGCAACCTGGATCGATGCCTTAATTCTTGATCCACAAGGCCATGTAATTGAGCAATTGTTTTTAGTAGATGATGGACAAACTACCTGGATACATTTAGAAAAAGAGCGCACCCCTGGCGTTATTGATTACTTAAACAAGATGAAATTTATGTTAGAAGTAGAGGTAACTGATCAATCAAATAATTTCGCTGTCCTTAGAGCCCCAGGTTCGGCCGATAAGTTTGGTGGGCCTTATGCATTGGTACCAAGGAGTGAATTAAAAGAAACAACTGAGGCCTTTAATAAGTCCCATACTCAGGTTGGTATTTGGGCATTAGAAGCTGAACGAGTTGCAGCAGGTCGTGCCAGGTTGTTATTTGAAACCGATCATAAATCTATTCCAAATGAGTTGGGTTTTTTAAATAACGCAGTGCATATGAATAAGGGTTGTTATAGAGGGCAAGAGACGGTGGCTAAGGTCTTTAACTTAGGACAGCCTCCAAGAAGATTAGTTTTATTACACCTAGATGGCTCAATGGTGGCAATGCCAGAGCACGGGACTAAGCTATTTTTTGAGGATAAAGAGGTTGGCTATATCGGCACGATAGCCCGTCATTATGAGTTAGGACCAATTGCGCTTGCGGTGGTCAAGAAAAATACTCCACTTGATTCGTTATTGCTAGCTGATGGAGTTTCAGCTAAACAAGCAACTTAATTGATAGACTCAATCCAACCTCTTAAGTTACTAGCAATTGCTGGTTGCTTTGCCCATATGTAGGTTTCTTTAATTCCATCTTCAAGTTTGTATCTTGGAATATCGCCAATTAGTGATTTCAAGTAAGAATAATCAGCAATAGTTTTGTTTAAGTCACTTAAATTTGAATTAAGTCGATTAAATTGAATTTGCTTACCAGATACTTCTTCAACAATTTTCATTAAATAATTAATTGATAAGGGCCTACCACCACCTATATTTACTATATCATTAAAACCAAAATTTCTATTTTGAATTTCAGAAGATAATAAAACGATTGAATTTACAACGTCGCCAATATATGTAAAATCTCTTTCAATTAAACCATCACCATAAATATCAAGATTAGCATCAGCAATGACATTTGCAATCATTCTAAAATATGCCATATCGGGCCTACCCCAAGGGCCATAAACTGTAAAAAACCTTAATCCTCTAGCTCGAGTTGAACTGTTTTTAACTAAAGCCCTAACCTGTAATTCGTTTGCTAATTTTGTTACACCATAAAAGCTATTTGGTCGTAAATCTTTTTCAATCTCAGAGTAAGGAGTTACGGATGTATCCCCATAAACACTCGAGGATGATGCGTATAGTAAATAAGAAACTTTATTTTCCAAACATGAAACGAGAACGTTATCAAATCCAATCATATTATTTTCAATGTATTTATAATTACTCTGTATATCTAATCGCACACCAGCTTGAGCTGCTAAATTTATTATCATGTCAGGCTTTAATGACTTTACTAAATTATTAAACTGTATTTTATGTGATATGTCTAGATCAACAACTTCTAAACCTAATGGTTGGAGCAGTGCCTTAACCCTTGCGTGCTTTAGAGAAACATCGTAGTAACTTGAAAAGTTATCTATAGCTTTTACTTCATGGCCTAAATTTGCTAAACTATGGCAAATTGCACTTCCGATAAATCCGGCAGCACCAGTTATTAGAATTCTCATTATGAGTAATAATACTTCTAAATAAAGAAAATAGCAATGTTATAAAAATTAATTGTTCTAAATTTTTTAAATCACGAATAATTCTCAAATCGATTTACCACTAATGTTTTACTCAAAGAAAACTATGTCAATTTGCGATTAATTACATGCTTTTTAATTTAAAATTTACAAACTCTCAATATATAAGTGTAAATCAATTGATAGTTTTAAAAACTTATTTTGCTATATTTCAAAAGCTTTTTACGCGGCTACAAATCATTATTTCATTAAGATGTTTACAGTCAAAATCATTTTTTAAAATATGGTTTATTGAAAGAATAAAATTATTCCAAATAACTGAATTTTGACTTGAATCACTAATCAGCCATTCTTGGAACTCAGGACTGATTACAACATGATCAGATTTCGGTAAACAAGTTAACATTAAGTTTTGTTGTTCTTCGAATGAATTTGCAAATTTGGGATAAAATTCTAGATATGGACACGCCAACTTCCATTTTCGAAGGCCAAAGGAATTAACTCCATAACCATTAGTTCCGAGTCGTGAGTAACTTCCAGAATTACTAATTTTTAGAAGTGAAGCCGCTTCTGGCGGAATAGCCCTTAAATCAACTATTTTTCGATTCATTTCCCCAAATGTCACAAATACTTCACCTTGTTTGGGTCCGCCAATTAGAATTGCAATCAAAAGGCCACAAATAAATGACATCTTCTTATTTTCAAGAATCTTATTTTGAAAATATTTTGTAAAAAGCAAAACACTAAATATTCCTGGAATATATAAAATTTGATTATGGTGATCCCACATTCCCGATAGCGCCAGAACAAATAAACTGAAAAAAAGTGAAATAATTGTTAAGTATTGTAGCTGGGCTAATTGTACAGAATTTTGCCCAAAGTTATTTGGTTTATTTTGGAAGTATTTTAAAGATAAAATTAGTAAAATAATTATGATTAAAGACCATGACATAGAATTACTTGCTCGCAAAATGTGCGCAACAGGATAAATCCAGTTCGGGTAGATATCTCCTCCTGAATATTTAAAGTTCCAAATTACGGTACTAAAATAGCCAGCAAGTTCTCCCCTTAAGAATAGAATATTAATTATAATGACTACGCCTAGCAAAATGCCCATAAAAAGTTGCCTAGCAGTTTTTTTTGACTTACTTAAAAATAAGATATAAGCCACTAGTGGAATCAAGAGAGGAATAACCATGATTTTAGTGAAAAAGGTTACAGAAATTATGACTCCTGAAATCATAAATCGACTATTTAGAGCCATGGCGACCGCACATAATGATAATGAAATTCCTGGTAAGTGTGTGTAGCCAGCGTAGTAATTTCCACCGGTTAATATTGTAGGCGTCATCAAAAATCCACAAAAAATTGAAATAAAATATGATAATTCAAAAAATTTGGCAATTTTATAAGTTGCGTATGAAGCAAGTAGTAGCCACATATTTTCAATTGCTATATCAGCCAAAGGTGAAAAAAATCTTCCGGCACTTATCACCCAGATAAATACTGGGTCTTTAGGGAACCAAACACCCACATACAATCTATCGCCAGCCAGAACTCGTTCAGCAACAGCGGCAAACATGCCGCGGTCAGCATTAACTGATGGAGTAGTTCTAGGAATTCTTAGGAACCAAAAAAAAATAACTAAAAAATTAAATAAAAATTTATTTTTAAGTCTGATAACTGATAGAAATTTTCTCTCCATACGATTATTATATTAGGGCTTTCTGAAATTAGTATAGGGATCATGTTATAAAAGCTGTATTTCTCATTTTTAAGCAAAATAATTAGATATTTAAGCTTTTATATAGACCAGTATTAAAAAGTGTTAACACCTAGGTATTTATCATGAAAGGTCCCAGCGTGCCACAAAATGCTATGTCCGGACTAGGCATATTTCTATTTGGTCCAACACTTAATAATCAAAAGTTATACTTAATTTACCTCTACTGAATATTGACTTGTTTTTATCGCCAAACTAGTATCATTTACTTATATCCTTATTGTATTCAAGAAGCATCTCAAATAAAGGAGTTAGACTCATTTAATGGAGACTTTTACTACAATAATTCTAGTGATTACTTCCTTCATATTATCGTTTTTCTTAATTTATAAAGGTGTTACTGGTATAATTAATAAGGGTAAAAAATAATGGCTTTCACAATTCCAGATAATTTACATCCTGATTTAATACCACTTGCTTGGCTAGTTGGCACCTGGCGTGGCAAAGGGCGCGGTGAGTATCCAAATGTGCCGGGCTTTCAATATGCACAAGAGGTTTCCTTTAATCATGATGGTCGTCCCTTTTTAAATTACTTTTCTCGCTCTTGGATCATTAATGAAATTGATGAGATTGTGCACCCTGCTGCATCTGAGGTTGGTTTTTGGCGAATAAAAGAAAATAATATTTTAGAAGTAATACTTGCTCACAACACCGGTATTGCTGAAGGATGGGTTGGACTTGTACAAGGAGCTAAGATTCAACTTGCAATGGATCAAGGATATTCCGCACCTTCTGCAAAGATTGTGACTGCAGGTGCTCGTCTTTATGGATTGGTCGAGGGTGAATTATTTACCTCTTATGACATGGCAGCACAAGGTCAAACAATTCAAGCACACCTTTGGTCATCATTAGAAAGACAAGCAGATAATTACTAATAAGTTATCCGGTGAGGTTCTAGCTGAGGTAACAAGAGGTGGAATTGTTGAATCACTTCACCTAGGTCACTTAATAGTCTTAAATGCTGATGGTACGACCTATTTATCTAAAGGGAGCCCCGAATTAGCTTTTTATCCAAGGTCTGCAGTTAAATCCTTACAAGCATCAGCGATGCTTAAAGCCGGCTTAACTGTTACTGATGAAGAGCTTGCAATAATTTGTGCTTCTCACTCTGGTAGCCAAATACATATCGATTTAGTAACTAAAATGCTCGAAAAAAGTAGCATCCCACTTACGGCATTAAAAAATGCCATCGATAAGCCACTTGGTGATAAAGAGAAACAGTCCTGGGGTGATAAGCCAGGTACACGAATAACTCAAAATTGTAGTGGCAAACATGCAGGAATGTTGATAACCTGTAAGCAAAACAATTGGGATATAGACACTTATTTAGAGATGGACCATCCCTTACAAATTTTAATCAAGAATGAGATTGAAATGCTTGCCGGAGAAAACATAAGCATTTCTACTCTTGACGGATGTGGTGCCCCACTCTACGCAATTTCATTGACCGGACTAGCAAGAGCAATTTCAAACCTAGTAAAGTCAAATAAAGTTTTTCACAAGAGAATTGTTGCTGCCTGCACCAAATATCCAGAGTTAGTTGCCGGTGAGGGAAGATTAACCACAAGAATAATGAGATCAGTTCCTGGTTCGTTTGTGAAAGAAGGCGCAGAAGGTGTTGAAGTATGTACGTTAGCGGATGGCAGAATAATTGCAATAAAAATAATTGACGGTTCTTGGCGACCAGTAGAACCAATACTTAAAGAGGTTTTTAAGCTATGGAGTATTGCTTTTTTAGAAGAAAGCGCACAGATATACGGGGGCTCAAATATGGTTGGTTCAATAGTTGCTAATTTATAGTTAATATTTTTATTAAAACTTATTACTATTCTCATAAGAAATAACTTCAGATTAGTTTCAAACGAAATTGGAAATCAATTTTCGATAAATTAAGAGATTTAATCTTACAAAGTTTCTGACGGTATTTTTACGAAGAGCAAGTGCCGATTAGTCCAATTTCAATAGTACTCTTTACGTCTCGTAGTATAGTTTAAACCGTTACCTAGATTCAATCGAAAGAATTCTATAGTATTTAATTCTTTTTCCAAATTTAAATATAAATTTTCGAGTAGTAGTGAGTTATTATCTCGTTATTAGGAGTATATTGCACCTTATATAACTCAAGAGTTAATTAGGAGTATAAGTGAATATTACGGTAGTGGTCCCAGTGCTAAATGAGGCTGACAACATATCAGATTTAGAAAAAGAAATTCGATATAGTCTAAATAAATTAGGAGTAATTTGGGAATGTATTTGGGTTGACGATGCATCGACTGATAATACTTGGCAAGAGATACTAGAACTTGCTCCACCAAATCGTGGAATTAGATTGAGAAATAACTACGGGCAGACTACGGCAACTATGGTCGGAGTTGATTACTGTAATTACGAATATGTTGTAACTATTGACGGTGATTCTCAAAATAATCCGGCAGATATAATTAAAATGTTTGATCTAATGAAAAATAATCCAACTATTGATCTAGTCCAAGGTTATAGAATTAACCGTAGAGACAATTTTTTTTCAAGAAAGATGTTATCCAAAATTGCAAATTTACTTATCCGCAAAGTTTCTGGGCACGAAATAATTGATCTGGGATGCTCGCTGCGGTTATTTAAGAGAGATGTGATTACAGACTTAAAACTAACTGGAGAAATGCACAGATTATTTGCTCTGTATTTACTTGATAACGGTGCTAAGATAATGCAGACAAGTGTTACTCATAGACCTAGACTAAAAGGTCAATCAAAGTATGGTTTAGGTCGCATATTTAAGCTGGTGATGGATATTCTTTTGTATAAGACAATTAAGAAAATTTTTATTAATCCACTTTATACATTTGGTAAATTAGCTTCATTTGGTTTTGTTTTTAGCTTTTCATTATTTATTGCTGCAGTTTTACTTCGAATCATGAATATAAAGAAATATTTTGATGGTTCATTAATTTCAACATCAGTGATAATTTTTGCCACTTCCTCAATATTTATTGGTCTTGGATTAATTGGAGAAATGATCATACGATATATGTCTAATGATTCAGGTAGTGCTAGATACTCTATCGCAAGTAAGCACAATTAAATGTGTGGTGTATATCTACGAATGAGCAAAAATGTTTTAAGCAAAAATATAAAAAATTTCGATAGCTTAATCTTAGAGCAACTTAAAGTTAGAGGTCCCGACGGTACCAACTTAGTAAGTGATACTTCTACAAATATTCAGTATGGTTTCACTCGGCTGGCAATAAGAGCGATCGATAATGGAAATCAACCTTACCAAAACGAAAGATTTATATCAGCATTTAATGGTGAACTGTACAATTCTGATTTTCTCGTTAGCAAAATTAAGGAAAAATTTCCGACCGAAACTATACCTGACGGCGATATGCAACTGTTAGGATTATGGCTCTACCTATTTGGACCAGAGGCAATATCAAAAACTGTTGGAATGTTTGCCGGTTACATAACTATTGGTTCAAAAATATTTGCTTTTAGAGATAGAGTTGGAGAAAAACCGTTATATTATGGTTATTTTGACGACATTTTTTTTATTTCAAGTGTTTTACCTAATACAATTTATAATAAAATTGCCTTAAAAGAAAACACAATTCTTTCTGGTCTAAGTGAATACAAAATTTCAGATTCAATTTATATGCTGCCCCCTGGCTCATACATTGAAGTTGAACAATCAGACATCATAAAGCAGAATGCAATTAAAACTCATACGTACTGGGAATGGCCAAAGCGTAAACATTTTATAAGTGGAGATAATTTCAAGAATTTTAAAGAATTGGCATTCGAATCGATTAGATCGCAATTAGTTTCTGATGTTGGAGTGAGTGTATTACTAAGCGGCGGAATTGATTCTGGGATTGTGGCAGCGGTGGCCCGTCAAGAGGTAGGGCCAACGTTACAGGCTTTTACTCTTTCATTTAAAGGCTCTGAATATGATGAAGCTAAATCTGCAATTATTACTTCCAAGCATTTAAAATTAAAGCACGAAATTATAGATGTAACATACGAAGATTTAGCACTTAATGTGCAGTCAACTCTAGAAGCTATGGATATTCCTATATTTGATACTGGGGCGCTCTCATTATTTACTCTCTCTAAAGAAGTTTCTAAGTTCTATAAAGTTTCATTGACTGGAGACGGGGGAGACGAATTATTTCGAGGTTATAGCCTTTTTGATCATATATTGTTATTAAACTTGCTTATTATGTTACCAATGAAAACTCCAATTAGTTTATTTCTCAAAATTATAAATAAATATTTTTCTAGTACTGAAGACTATCTTGGAATAGAACTAAAAGCTAAAAGAGCGCTTTCTGTGACCTCAAATAAGAAACTTAGTCCATTCCTAGGCGCGATTGGTCCAATTGGAGGTACAGATCTGTTTGAATTAATTTCTAAAAAGTTTGTTCATCAATCGGGTAATGATCGAAAAATAATTACAAGAAGTGCTTTAGAACAGTATTATGTAAATGAAATTCTGCCAAAAATATATTTAGTTAAGTCAGATAGAATGTCTATGGTTCATGGATTAGAGTTAAGGGCACCATTACTTGACTACAGAGTAATAGAATCTGCTTTTGATTTGGCAGAGATTAATATAAATTTTAAAAAAAGAAAAGCACATTTAAAAAATATAGGAAAAGAACTCTTGCCTAAACAAATTTTAAATGCGAAAAAGCATGGATTTTCTTTGCCTTTTCACAAAGTTGTAAAATATTTAGATATGCCGCAATGGAAGTCATATCAAAGTGATGAGGAATTAGCTGAGTTTGTAAAAATTTGGCTAAGTGCAAAAAACGGAATTGAATCAGCTGCAATCCCTGCTTGGAATCTATTGGTAAAGGAGCATTTTTTCAATAAAAGTAATCAAGGTTTCGCTTAAATTTATCATTCTTTTAGAATAAAACTTTATACTGTAGAATTTAAATTATGAAATATAATTTTATAAAGAGAATTGCCACTTTGATGGTGCATTCCTCACCCTTGGATCAAGCAGGTATTGGCGATGCCGGCGGCATGAATGTTTATGTGGTTGAAAGTGCCAAGAAGATGGCCCAAGCTGGCGTATCAGTTGATATTTTTACTCGGGCTAATCATCCAGATCTACCAGAATCAGTTGAGATCGCAGAGTGTGTGACGGTTAAACACTTAGTTGCAGGACCCTTTGATGGTGTGTCTAAAGAGGAGTTACCAAGCCAGTTAGGCGCGCTAACTAGTGCTTTTATGAATTACCAAAAACAATTACCAAATGATTATTACTCACTGCTTCACTCTCACTACTGGGTCTCAGGCCAATTAGGTTGGATGGTTTCTGAGCGAACAGGTATTCCACTAATTCACACAATGCACACCACAGCAAAGGTTAAGAATTTAAATTTAGCAGATGATGAAAAACCAGAGCCACAAACTAGAGCAATTGGTGAAGAGCAGGTTGTTAAAGCCTCCACTGGCTTAATTGCTAATACAGATGCTGAGGCTGCATCTTTAGTATCACTTTATGATGCCTGCCCAGATAATGTTTTTGTGGTTGCCCCTGGCGTTGATTTGCAAAGATTCTCACCCGGTATTGGTAAAGCTGCAGCAAGAGTTAAATTAAATATTGCACCCGATGCCATCATGCTTACCTTCGTCGGCCGCATTCAGCCTCACAAGGGGCCAGATGTCTTGCTAAGGGCTGCGGCTGAGATGGTTACCCACTCACCACATCTGCGGGCAAAGCTTGCTGTTGTAATTATGGGTGGTGCCTCTGGTAGCGGAGTTAATGAGTTAGAGAAGCTAAAAGTATTAGCTAAGTTTTTAAAGATTGAAGATGTCACACACTTTTTTCATCCAGTATCAAGGGAGGAGTTACCTGATTGGTATCGCGCAAGTGATTTAGTATGCGTGCCAAGTTACTCAGAGTCATTTGGTTTGGTAGCACTTGAAGCTCAAGCTTGTGGCACACCAGTGGTTGCAACTGCAATTGGCGGGCTGCGCACTGCAGTATCAGATGGTATTTCAGGCTCATTAGTAGATGGTCATGATCCAAAAGCATGGTCTGCGGTAATTTCTAGATTAATTGCCGAGCCTCAACGCAGGTTGCTCTTATCAATGGGCGCAGTAGAGCACGCTAGCCACTTTGGTTGGGAGAATACGGCGCGTAAAACATTAGATGTTTATGACTGGGCGCTTACAAAGCAAAGTAATCCAAAACTACGTTTGGCAGAGGATGCTTGATCCAGCTGCAGTAATTGATGATTTTTTGCAATCTCATGATTTAGATTACGACCAAAATTCTGAAAATACCTATCTAATTACCCTGCCAGGAGAGGCAAAACAACAAACCCACTGCGCATTGATTATTGGTGATCACTCTTTGAGTATTAACGCCTTTGTAATTAGAAAACCAGATGAGAATAAAGAGAGGGTTTATGAGTATCTCCTAACCAAAAATGCATCAATGTATTCAGTTGCATTTGCCGTTAATGAGTTAGGTGATATTTATTTAGTGGGCAGGCTGCCACTTAAGGCGGTTACTGAGCAAGAGATTGATCGGATTCTTGGCGCTGTACTGCAGTATGCCGACTCATCCTTTAATCCATTACTTGAGTTGGGCTTTTCATCTGCGATCAGGCGTGAGTGGGCTTGGCGAGTTTCCCGTGGTGAATCCTTATCTAATCTCAAAGCCTTTGAGCATCTAATTTAATTTTATGAAAGGATAACTGCTGTGAGTTACAAATTAATCTTACTTCGACATGGTGAGAGTGTTTGGAATGCCAAAAACTTATTTACCGGCTGGGTTGATGTTGAACTATCTGAAAAAGGATTAGTAGAAGCGGCCCGTGGTGGTCAATTACTAAAAGAGGCAAACCTTTTGCCAGATGTTCTACACACCTCCCTCTTAAAGCGAGCAATAGATACAGCAGAAATTGCCCTTAAAAACTGTGGTCGCACTGGTATTCCAACTAAAAGATCCTGGCGATTAAATGAGCGCCACTATGGAGCGTTACAAGGAAAAGATAAGGCTGCGACGTTAAAAGAGTATGGGCAGGAGCAGTTTCAATTATGGCGCAGATCATTTGATGTGCCACCTCCTGCGATTGCCGATGATGATCAGTACTCACAAAAAAATGAGCCAAAGTACGCAGGTCTCGGTGAGCAATTACCAAAGACCGAGTGCTTAAAGGATGTCGTGGCGCGAGTTGTGCCATACCTAACTGGTGAAATAACTGCAGATTTAAAAAGCGGCAAAACTGTTTTAATTACCGCTCATGGAAACTCAATTAGGGCAATTGTTAAACATATTGATTGTATTTCTGATGTTGATATCGCAGCCGTTAATATTCCAACAGGTATTCCACTTTATTATGAGTTTGATGAAGATTTTGATCCAATTACTAAGGGTGGTAGGTATTTAGATCCAAAGGCTGCTGCTGATTCAATTGCAGCAGTTGCTAACCAAGGGCGCTAGATACCGGCTTAAGAAATTTCACCCTTCCCTGCCATTGCCCAAGTGAAGTTTCAACTGGTGACTTCAAAATTCCTTCAATCA
>Ga0209400_1001089_pt1 | contig 22963 bp, 28 predicted proteins | sample M_130807_EF_Meta_FD_187313 | JGI IMG/M metagenome (GOLD analysis project Ga0209400, IMG submission 187313) | Freshwater microbial communities from Lake Montjoie, Canada to study carbon cycling - M_130807_EF_MetaG (SPAdes) (version 2) | ecosystem: Environmental > Aquatic > Freshwater > Lake... | reverse complement strand
GGATTGCTTTATTATCAAGCTGGTATAGCAGTATTAACAGCTTCTATATTTAATGGAAGATTTGGTCCAAGAACTGATACATCAACTGCTACAGGTTCTATATCTACTTATTTGCAATCTGGTTCAATATCTGGCTCAGCAGACGGATTTAGAAATAGATTATATAATGTTCAATTCAACAATACAACTGAATTAAATTCAACAATCTATTTCTGTCGTGCATCACATAATGAATTTAATTATTCATCAAATCCAACTTATCTTTCATCAAGTAAAATTGTTGTAAAGAACACTTCAACTGATGCTCCTGTATCATACATAACAACAGTTGGTCTTTATTCAGCAGATAATGAACTACTAGCAGTAGCTAAGCTCTCAGAACCTTTAAAAAAAGACCCAACTAATGAACTTACAGTAAGAGTAAGATTAGATTACTAATGAAATGTCATTTTATAAATTTAAAGAATCTGATTTATTAATTAACAACATAAAAGCTTATCCACAAAATAGCTTTTTTATATATGATTCTAAGGTTTATTACGATAACAAACCAGAAATAAGTGGTGCTTTTACTAGCAATATAACTTGTGTTCCTTCTGGTTATATCGAGTTGTATGAGCAGAATATTGACAGAAATTCTGGTTCAACTGGGTTTATCTATCCATATATAACAAAGAATGGAACTTTAGATTCATTTAGAACTGTGACAACTTCTGACTTTGATAGTGAGTTTGACTATGGAGACATAATCACTGGCTCCTACGTTCTTTCTTCAAGTTTATATAGAGAGTATTTTCAAATAGGGCAAGCAAGATCTCATGTTAGTGCGTTGAGAAACACATTAAATTATTATTCTGTAAATTCTTCACATTATGTTTATTCCTCTTCGTTAGGAAATAAAGACACACAAGAAATGTGTTTGATTAGCGTTCCTTCAATATTTTATGGTTCTCAAATAAAAAAGAGATCTGTTAAATTAGATTTTTATATAACAGGAACTTTGATAGGAAGATTAGAAGATAAAAATGCTAATGGAGAGTTAATACAAACATTACCATATGGTTCTACAGGTTCCGGGTCAGTTGCTGGTGTTGTTTTATACACCGAAGGTTTTATAGTTCTTACAGGTTCTTGGGCACTTGAAACTGGAGTTGCTAGAAATTATATTAACGATGTTGGTAACTTACTTACTTCATCTTGGATTTATTTTGGTAATGGTATAAATGGTAACATAGAAACTCCTTCTGGTGGATTATCTGATGTTGCTTACAAAGTTTATTTTGAAGGCACCACAACAACACCTGTTATAACTATGTTTACTCATGCTCCTAGAGGTGAATTGAATCACTCAAATAATCCAACTTATTTGAGCTATACTACTTCTAGTTCTTATTCTAGTGGTTCGTCTACCTATATAGAAAATAATATACTTGAAGTAAAAAATACAGTTTATTCTAGTTATGCTGACCCTACTGGTTCCTTTCAAAAACAAACTTTCATAAGCAAAGTTGGAATATATGATGAAAATAAAAACCTTATTGCTATTGCAAAATTAGCCAAACCAGTTAAAAAGACAGAAGAAAGAGATTTAACTTTCAAATTAAAATTAGATCTATAAGGAATAGATGGAAAAACCAATTTGTGTATTGGGACTAGATGTTAGTAGTTCCAAAATAGGCATAGCCGTATTAGATGAAAAGAAAAATATATTAACCTCGGAAGTATTAAAACTATCTTCTGATCTTTCATTAGAAGAAAGAGGTTTAATGTTAGAGAATAAATTAATTAAATTAAATAAACATTATTATATTGATGATATCTTTATTGAAGAACCTTTTATAGCATTTGGTGGTGGAAAAACAACAGCCCACACTATGGCTACTCTTCAAAGATTTAATGGAATGTGTTCTTATATTGTATTTAAAGTATATGAGATAACACCTGTAATGGTTTCTGTTAGGTCTGCTAGAACTAAGTTAGGAATCAAGATACCAAAAGGAACGAAGAAAGGCGATTCTAAGAAGTTCATTATTGAGTATGTTGAGAAGAACCATCCAGATTTTCAGTATAACATGACCGCCCACGGAAATCCAGCACCAGGAACAGACGATAGAGCAGACGCTATTGTTATCGCTTTGTATGGCTTAGAAACTACTTAGGTATATGAAACCTTTTCTTATATCAAAAAAGAATAAAAAACAATTTTTAGAACTTGATTATCTTTATGCTGAATTGGATTACTATGAGGAAGGTTTAAAAGAAGCTCAAAATGAATTTCAAGAAGCATTTTTTGATTATTCAAAGACAAATAACTTAGGGTATAATCAACCACAAAAACCAGCTAATTCTTTATCAACTGACATTTCTACCTTTGTTGAGAAAGAAGATGAAGATAATTCCTATGAACGTTATGAAACTCCACCAGAAGAACAACAACAAACTGAAAGCGAACCAGAAGAAAAGGATGAAGATCTTTATAAGTTATACAAGAAAATTGCTTCGTTAACCCATCCAGACGTTATACCCCCTAGTGAAAAAGAAGAATTAAAGCAAAAAAGAATTCAACAATTTATTGAAGCACAAGAAGCTTATAAACAAAAGAATTGGTATAAATTATGTCAAATAGCAATCTCATTAGGGTTAGAAGTTCCAGAACCTAAGAAACAACACTTAAAGTGGATGGAAAGCGAAGGCGTTAGGATAAGGAATAGGATCGAGCATATCAAATCAACGTTTGCTTGGGTTTGGTATAACGAGGAAGATGATAAAAAAGATTTAGTAATGAGAAATTATTTTAGAGCTATTGACCCTAAAAAATAACTGTGCTATGGTTTAGCCATGACCAAAACCTCACTACTTTCTGCTGCCCTTGGAGAATATCGCCGTTCTGGTGACGAACTCCTATTCTTTTGTCCATTTTGCCAGCACCATAAGCGTAAACTTTCTGTAAATCTAAAATCAAACAACTATAAGTGTTGGGTTTGTGATGAACGCGGAAAGAATGTTCGTCGCTTACTAAAGTCCCGTTTAACACAATCCCAGCTTTATGAGTGGGATAAAATCAATAATGTTGTTGATTTATCTCAACTTGATGAAGATATCTTCCAAGAACAAATTAAAGTTCTTGAAGAAGTGATCCAACTACCAGAAGAATTTACTTCTCTCGCAAACAAAAATCTTCCATTAAGTTCAAAGTTCCCCATGAAATATCTTAAGGATCGTGGATTTACAAAAGAAGATATTGTAATGTGGAAAGCTGGCTATTGTGCTTCTGGCGAGTATAATGGAAGAATTCTTATCCCATCTTTTAACGAGAATGGCGATGTTAATTACTTTGTTGCTCGTTCATATACCGATAGCTTTCCAAAATATATGAATCCAAAAGTTTCAAAGGATATTGTTTTTAATGAACTTTATTTGGATTGGGATAACGATATTGTTTTGGTTGAGGGAGTGTTTGATGCTATAAAAGCACAAAACGCAATCCCTCTTCTTGGTTCAACTCTTAATCAGCAATCAAATCTATTTAAGAAGATTGTTTACTATGAGCCAAACATCTATATCGCATTAGATCCAGACGCAGAAAAGAAAGCATCACATCTTATTGAGAATCTTATTCAGTATGATTTAAATTTGTTTAAGATTGATGTTGGAGGATTTGGTGATGTTGGTGAAATGACCAAACAACAATTTCTTGAAGCAAAAGCAAAAGCTCAACCAATTGGAGACGATTGGGTATTAGAGAAAGGATTGCTTGCTATTTAGTCCATTTGACGTTACATTCTTGGAGAGGTGACCATGAAGTTCGCGCATATTGCTGACACACACATTAAAAACTTAAAGTATCATAACGAATACAAAACAGTTTTTAATAAAATGTATGAAACTCTCTTAAATGAGAAAGTAGATTACATTATTCACTGTGGCGATATTGCACATACAAAAACTCAAATCTCACCAGAGTTTGTTGAAATGGCAGCAGATTTCTTTATCAATCTTGCTGCTATTGCTCCAACTTATATTATTCTTGGTAATCATGATGGTAATTTAACAAACGATAATCGACAAGATGCATTAAGTCCAATTGTAAACGCTCTTGGTATGGAAAATCTTCATCTTTTAAAGAAGTCGGGCGAGACAAAACTAAAAGATAATTTTTCTCTTAATGTTCTTTCTGTCTTTGACGAAGAAGGATGGGTAAAACCATCCGATCCAAACGCAGTTAATATTGCTCTTTATCATGGTTCTATTAGTGGAGTAAAGACAGATACTAATTTTGTCTTGGAACATGCAGACCATGATATCTCTATCTTTGAGGGGCATGATTATGCTTTGCTTGGAGATATCCACAAGACAAATCAAATCTTAGATGAAGGTGGGAGAATTAGATATCCCGGTTCCACAGTTCAACAAAATCATGGTGAAACAAACGATAAAGGATTTCTTATTTGGGATATCCAAGACAAGCTCTCATTTGACTGCCAGCACGTTCTAATTCCAAATCCCAATCCTTTTATCACAGTAGAACTTGAAGAGAATGGAGAGCTTCCAGAGGGCGTTAGCGTGCCTCCTAATGCTCGTCTACGTCTTCTATCAAGAAATAACCTACCAGCAGAAATGATGAAGAACGTTGGCGATGTAGCAAAAGAAAGATGGAAACCAGAAAGTGTTTCTTTTTTATCCAAGAACGTCGCCCGATCAAAAGAATTAAGGGAAGTTGTAGGTGGTATTGATAAAGACGATCTACGCAATCTAAAAGTTCAAGAGCAACTTATTGAAGAGTTCTTGGTAAACTATAAAGTTGAAAGAGAAATTCTTGATAAAGTTTTTGAGATTAACAAAAAGTATAATACAGAAGTAGAAGCAAAAGAAGAAGTTGCTCGTAATGTAAATTGGAATGTAAAGTCAATTGAATGGGATAATCTTTTTAATTATGGCGAGGGAAACAGAATTGATTTCTCAAACCTTAAAGGAATCGTAGGAATCTTTGGAAAGAATTATTCTGGTAAATCTTCTGTTATTGATAGTATCCTTTACACTCTGTTTAATACAACTTCCAAGAATGAAAAGAAAGTTTCTAACGTTATTAATACAGCAAAGAAAGGCGCAATTGGAAATCTTAAAATTTCAATTGGAGACAACGATTATGTAATTGCTCGTAGCTGTGACAAAAGCATTAAGAAGAACGGTGGAGAAGAAACCAAAACAGAATTAAATTTCTTGTGCGATGGTGTTTCTATGAATGGTAATACAAGGGTAGAAACAGACCAAAACATTAAGAAACTCTTTGGGACTATGGATGATTTCCTACTAACTTCTATGTCTTCTCAGCTTGACTCACTTTCTTTTATTCGTGAGGGTTCAACAAAGCGTAAAGAGATTCTTGCTCGTTTCTTGGACCTTGAACTCTTCGACGCTAAAAACAAATTAGCAAAAGAAGAAAGCGGATCACTAAAAGCAATTATCAAAAAACTTGAAGCAATTGATTACGATACAGAAATTGTGAAAGCACTTGACGAGCTTGACACCACAAATGAACTTGTAAGTCACAATAACTCTAACTCTGTAAAGATTTCACAAAACCTTGTAGAACTTCGTAATGAGATTTCTATTATTGAAGGACAACTAAAAAATAACAACACAGAAATAATTAATATTAACGAGATATTAGAACGTAAAACATATCTGGAACAAAGTTTAGATAAAGCCACAAAGCAAAAAAGTTCTAAACAAAGTGAGCTTGGTAACAAACAAACTGAGCTTGAAAATATTAAATCAATCATTACCAAAGATTATTCTAATATCGATGAACTAAAAGAAAAGAAAAAGCAAAAGAATGTAGTTATTTCTAATCTTCAACAAATTAATTTTGAACTACAATCAATTACAAAAGAAGAAACAGGACTTAAAAGTAAAACAGAACTTCTAACAAAGGTTCCATGTGATTCAAAATTCCCAAGTTGTATGTTTATTAAAGATGCGGTAGAGGCTTCGCCAAAATTAATTGAGACGCAAGCTAGAAAGAAAAAGTTAGAAGAAGACAAAGAAGCAGCTTCAAATCTACTTGAAAGTTACAAAGGCATCGATGAACAAATTGACAAATATGAAACTCATGTAAATGACGTTCACAAACTTGAAAAAGAAGAACTACAACTAAAAGTAGAAGTCGAAAAGATGAAAACAATTATTTCAAACATTAAAAAAGAAATGATTATCACAGAAGAAAAGATTGATAAATATAAAAAGAACGAAGAAACATTCAATAAAGCAACAGAGTTAAGAATTGATAAGGCACAGAAAGAAAAAGAACTTAAACTGTTAGAGGAAGATTTCAAAAAGATTAACGAAGCAGTTACCAAATCTCATATGAAAATTGGTTCTCTAACTGAAAAAGTAGCTACCCTTCAAGGAGCTAAAAAAGAATTAGAAAATTATAGAAATCAATTTGCTGCTTATGATTATTTTATGAAAGCAACAAGCACAAATGGAATTTCATACGAGATTATCAAAAAGAAGCTTCCAGTTATTAACGAAGAGATTTCAGCAATTCTTTCTAATGTTGTTGATTTTGATGTTTTCTTTGAGGACGATGGTTCAAAACTGAATATAAATATTCAGCATCCAAATGGAGATTCAAGACCAATTGAAATGGGTTCGGGAGCAGAAAAATCTATTGCTGCTATGGCTATACGCCTTTCTCTTCTACAAGTATCTAATCTACCAAAATCAAATTTGTTTATATTAGATGAACCAGGAACTGCTCTTGATAATGAAAATATGGAAGGGTTCATTAGAATTTTAGATATGATTAAAAATTATTACGATACAGTTCTTTTAATTTCTCATATGGATGCTTTAAAAGATGTAGCAGATCAAATAATAACTATTGATAATAAAGATGGATTTGCTTATATTACTATTTAATTATAAAGGTGTAAGATGTTTAGAAACGGATTAGACAAATTCTTAGATAAGATTGTATCAAGAAAGTTACTTGTATGGATTATAGCAACAGTGTTTATGTATACTGCCAAAATTCAACCAGATGATTGGATCATGATAAGTATGGTATATATTGGTTCACAAGGGGCGTTAGATATAGTTGATAGGTATACAAAGTCAAAACGTCAACTAACAAATAACGAGAATATAAATGCTTAATTTTTTAAAAGAAAATTGGAAATTATTACTTGCTATAATTTATGCTATAGCAATTCCGTTATACTTTTATAGTTCTTCAAGTTCTCTATCTAATAGTTTGGATAGTTCTAGAGTTTCAAGCGAGAAACAAATAAAAGTTTTACAACAATCTTTAGAAGATCAACAAATATATTATGATGGTTTGTTTGAAGATTTTAGAGCTTCAATTGAAGTAGAAAACGAAAGACATTATGCTGAACTTGAAAAAATACGACAAACCCAAGAACATCAACAATCTCTACTTACAGAAAGGTTTAAAAACGATCCAACACAAATAACAATAATACTAAAAGATAGGTATAAGTTAAATGGTAATTAGTTTACTACTATTTTGTAATTTAGCACTTGCCCAAGATTTTCAAAATATAAATCAAGGGCAAGTTGCACCGTTTACTGGTACAATTTTAACACCAGATGCCTTAGCCAAAATTATTACATTAGAAGATAGTAAACTTCAATTGTGTGAAGAAAATTTAACACATCAATTAGAAACATTAACTATTACAAAAGATACAGAAATAGATAAATTAAAATTTAATTTAACAGAAAAACAGAAATCTTGTGATTTAATAATTCAAGAAAAAAATAAAGAATTAGATAGAACTTATGAGGTTATAAAAAAACAAAATAGAAACTTAACTCCTTTGTGGATTGGAGTTGGGTTTGCTGCTGGACTTGCTACCTCAATTGGTACTATTTATGTTTACAACCAAATTGAGGACTAAATGAGTAGACATTCAAATTTACCAAATATATTATATGTTTATGTAGAAAACAAATTTTTAGATAAAAGTGAAGGATTAACAGAAGCTATCTGGCATGGAGTTTTTGCTAGAGAAGGTGAGGTGTTATTAACACACTTACTTTTAGAAACTGGTGCTCACTGGACAGGAGTTCCTTTACATGGAATACATCATAAGCCAAACTTTATACCTAAAAAGAGCGGCGTATTACAACCTTGGGGAAACATGGGAGTAAATTTAGATGTTACAAGTTTAAATCATTTAGAGGGGATAGATGTTTCTTATTTTAAAGAAAATTTAAATGGTTTGTCTACTGGTATTTTAGTTGATTGGCATGATGGTTTTAGTAAGTTTCCACAACAACACAAACCATTACATTTGATTACTATGGAAGATGGAAATTATTATTTATTACCAAACAATTATTTAAGATGGAATGATCCCTCTTTTACCAACGAAAAACTATGGGAAAAGTGTAAAAACTATAAGAGAGGGGCAGAAGTGTGGTTCCCAGAAAATAAAATAAACAAATAGGTTTCTTATGAAAGATCCAAATGAAATTGTAAAAATAGAAAAAGCCATAGCACAAAAGTATGGTGAAGATACAATAACAAATCCAAAACATTACTGGAACGAAGAAAAAGAAAAAGAATATGTAGAGCAATTAAAAGAATTGTCAGCAATAGAAACAAAACAACAAGAAAAAGACCAAAAAATAAATATTGATGGTATTTTTATTTCTAAAAAACTACTTAATAAAGACAGTAAAAGAACCTGTCCAGTTTGTTCTGTTTATTCTTTTGATAGCAAAGACGATCTATATATGAATAGATACGAATGTTGCTTCAAATGCTACGTTCAGTGGGTAGAAGGAAGAGAAGAAAGATGGAAAACAGGTTGGAGGCCAAATGAAAGTAACGTTAACAAGAAGTGAACTAAAACAAATAATTCAAGAAGAATGGAACAGAGCAGAAGCTTTGGAACAAGGTTCTCCAACTGACGGATATGACGAAACAGTCGAGGGACAAGATCAAGAATTAGATTATGAAGGTTACATGACAAAAAGCCAACTTTTTAAAATTGGTGAATATGCTTTAAAACTTCACGATATGATTAACGACGGCGATAATCTACCAGAGTGGATGCAATCAAAAGTTTCTCAAATGGAAAAAGATATTGGCTCTGTCTACCATGCACTTAATTATGATACAAAAAGAGGAACTATATAATGGCTACAACCCTTGAAATAATCCAAGGTATCTCACAAGCAGCTTCACATGCTTATGATGGTTCACATATGGCAAAATATAATGCTGATGGTGAAGAAAGAAAGATCGGACTTCGTAGAGAAGACGGTGATCCAATATTGGACTCAAGAGTTATTGATGGTTTCAAAGTTAAGTTCAAAGGTAACAAACTTTGTATTACTTACCAAAGTGAAATTTCTATGAAAGAAATCCATAAAGGTCCAAAGTTTGAAAACGAAATGGAACAAGTTATGGCTGATATTGTTAAATTTTTAAAGAAAGAATACAAGACAATTACAAAAAATAGTTTATCCTTAAAAGCACTTGGAGAAGTTGATATCTTTGTTCAACCAGTTTCAAGAACCAGAACAGACCTTAGAATGTATCAAGAGTTTGAAATTACTTCATTAGATAAGAAAGCAGTTATTTCCGTAGGGCTTCCAAGCGAAGACACCACAAGAGACATAACCAAAAAATTCCTTGCTATGGGAAGAGAGAAGGCTAAGAAACCTTCAAACGTTACTAGACCAGACGAAAAGAAAAAAGAATAAAATGAAATGGCTACAGCATACCGACTTACAAAAGAACAAATTAAATCCGAAATTGTAAAGTGTGCTAAAGATCCAATTTATTTTCTAAACACATACGCAAGAATTTCGGACACACAGAAAGGTCCAATACCTTTTAGAACTTTTGAATTTCAAGATGAAGTTCTAAAAGATATGAAGGACTATCGTTTCAACGTAGTTCTTAAAGCTCGTCAGTTAGGTCTTTCAACAATCGTAGCAGGTTATATTGCTTGGCTAATGTTGTTTCACAGAGATAAGAACGTTCTTATCTTGGCAACAAAATTACTTTCAGCAGCAAACATGGTTAAGAAAGTTAAATACATTATTAAGAGTTTACCAGAGTGGTTAATGATTGCTGATGTATCAATAGACAATAGAAACTCATTTGAACTTACAAATGGTTCACAAATTAAAGCTTCCGCGACTTCTGGTGATGCTGGTCGTTCGGAGGCTCTTTCTTTATTGGTTCTGGACGAAGCTGCATTCATCGAGAACATGAAAGACCTATGGACAGGTGTATATCCTACTCTTGCTACTGGTGGTCGTTGTATTGCTATCTCAACCCCTAATGGTGTAGGCAACTGGTTCCACCAAACTTATTTAGATGCGGAAACAGGAACAAACGAATTCCATCCAGTTAGGTTACACTGGTCAGTTCATCCAGATAGAGATCAAGCTTGGTTTGAAAGAGAAACCAAGAATATGTCTAAAAGAGAAATCGCACAAGAATATGAATGTTCTTTTAACGCTTCTGGTGAAACCGTAGTTGGTGCAGAAGAATTAGAATATATAGAAAAGAGTTGTAGCGAACCAAAATATAGAACTTATATGGACAGAAATCTTTGGATATGGAAAGAACATAACCCAAACCATTCTTATGTTCTTGTAGCTGATACTGCGAGAGGTGATGGTAAAGATAATTCTGTATTTCACCTTCTTAATTTAGATACTATGGAAATTGTTGCCGAGTATCAAGGTAAAATAACTACAGAAGATTTCGCAGAGCTTGTAGTTAATACTGGTAAGGAATACGGAAACTGTATGGTTGTTGTAGAAAACAATAATCTTGGGTTCTCAGTATTAGAAAAGATAGTAGACAAGGGCTATCCAAACGTTTACTTCTCAACAAAAGGTTCAGCAGAATTTGTTGATCAAGTAACCGCAGAGGGAACAACAAATACAGTCCCAGGTTTTACAACTTCACATAAATCAAGACCTCTAATTGTTGCGAAGATGGAAGAATTTATTAGAAACAAAAGTATTAAAATAAATTCAATAAGAACTTTTCATGAGTTAAGCACATTCATTTGGATATTTGGAAGACCACAAGCGATGCAGGGATATAACGACGATTTGGTTATGTCATTAGCGATTGCTTGTTGGGTTAAAGATACCGTCTTCCAAACTAATCAAAGAGAGCTAGAATATAAGAAAGCGATGTTGACAGGTTTCACAAAAAGTAATACTATGTTTGATACAAAAATTCCAGGTATGCAAGGTTACAATAGGGACTTGTCTGTTTCTATAGAAAAAGCAAAACAAGAACACGCACAATATTTTTGGATATATAAAGGATGATAAATGGCAGATCAAAATAAGAATAACACAAAGAACGTAGATTCAGCTTTATTTAAAAGATTAACAAAGCTTTTATCTGGTCCTATTGTTAATTATAACCAATCAGTTCAAAGTAGATACAGACGTAACCAAATGGATAAACTTGGTTCAAAGTTTACATCTGCTTCTGGTTTAGAATTTAAGAAATCAGCTTATAATCCTTATGAGAATTTCTCTTCCAAACTTATGTCGAATCAAAATCGTGCCGAAAGGTATATTGATTTTGACCAAATGGAATATATGCCAGAGATAGCATCTGCCTTAGATATTTACGCAGATGAAATGACTACATCAAACGAACTTACTCCCTTAATGAGTATCAAATGTCCTAACGAAGAAATTAAATCAATTCTTCAAACCTTATATATGAAGACGCTTAATTTAGACGCCAACTTATTTAATTGGTGTAGAAATATGTGTAAGTATGGAGATCACTTTGTTTATCTTGATATTGATGAACATTTAGGTATTAAATCTGCTATTGGTCTTCCATCAAACCAAGTTGAAAGAATGGAAGGAAAAGATCCAACCAATCCAAATTACGTTCAATTCCAGTGGAACTCCGCTGGTATGACGTTTGAGAATTGGCAAGTAGCACATTTTAGAATTCTTGGAAACGACAAGCACGCTCCATATGGAACTTCTGTTTTGGATTCATCAAGAAGAATCTGGAGACAGCTTACCTTACTTGAAGATGCGATGATGGCTTATCGTATTACAAGATCACCAGAACGTAAAGTATTTTATATTGATGTTGGAAATATTCCTCCACAAGAAATTGAACAGTTCATGCAAAGAGCTATGACTACTATGAAAAGAAATCAAATAGTCGATGCTACAACTGGTCGTGTTGACCTTCGTTATAATCCTATGTCCGTTGACGAGGATTACTTTATTCCTGTTCGTGGTGGAGTAAATAATAATAAAATTGAAGCACTTCCCGGTGGTCAATTTGCTTCTGCTATTGAGGACGTAAAATATTTAAGAGATAAATTATTTGCTGCTCTTAAAGTTCCTATGTCTTATCTTATTAGAGGTGATGGAGCAAGCGAAGACAAAGCAACACTAGCACAAAAAGATGTTCGCTTTGCTAGAACAGTTCAAAGATTACAAAGAGTAGTTGTTGGAGAACTTGAAAAGATTGGTATAGTCCATTTGTTTACTCTTGGATATAGAGGCTCAGATCTTATATCATTTAAACTTTCTCTTAACAATCCTTCTAAGATTGCAGCCCTACAAGAACTTGAACACTGGAAAACTAAATTTGATGTTGCTGGTTCTGCTACTGAAGGGTATTTCTCTAAACGTTGGATTGCTCATAATATCTTTGGTATCTCCGATGAAGAATTCCTCCGTATTCAAAGAGAACAATTCTATGATCGTAAATTCAACGCTACACTTGAAGCTGCTGGTGCTCAACCACAAGACGGTGGAGGAGGAGGCGGTGGAGGTGGCCTTGGAGGTTTAGGTGGAGGAGGACCAGAAGAAACCCCACCAGACGTAGGACCAGAAGGAGGCCCACCAGAAGCTCCAGAAGGTGGAGGAGGACCAGAAGGTGGTGGAGGCGCACCAGAAGCCCCAGAAGCTCCACCAGCAGCGGGAGACGAGGGAGGAAGCACATTATTAGCAGCACCCCCCGGTAAAAGAAGAGATAGTGCTGGAAAAGTAATGACTACTACACCAGCTTCAAAAGGAAAGTGGTATGGACCAGTTTCTAATAGAGGCGGTGACAAAAGAGATGTAGGAGCAAGAGCCAGAGGATTTAAAGCTTCTGGTGGAGGTTTTACAGCTAGTCCAAGTGTAAAGAATATTTTTCCAGGGTTCCAAGATATTAAATCTTTAGCAAATGCAGCAGGTATTAGCGAAACTTCACAAGAAAAACACAGAGACGAAGAATACGAACTATTTACAATAGAAAAAGAAACTAGAGTTCTTTTAGAAAGCTTGGAGACAAAAAAGAATGGAAAAACTTAAACTCAAACACAATAAGAAAAGAAATACAGCTTTTCTTTTTGAGTCATTAACAAAAGAATTAACTAAGGCAATTGTAAATAAAGATGAGAAAACAAAACAAATTATTATGTCTGTTATTAAAGAACACTTTAAAAAAGGTTCAATACTATCAAAAGAATTAGATGTTTATAAATCTCTTTATGAAACAAGAGGTCTTAATAAAGATACAGCCAATAGAATGTTGAATGAAGCAAAAAGAATGTATGCTACTTTTATGCCTCAAGATATTTTCAATCAACAAACCAGAATTATAAATGATGTAAATAAAAAAGTAAATCCTTCTGTCTTTACAAACTTTATGTCTAACTACAAAGACCTAGCAACAATAGCTCAAATCTTTGATAACGAAATTCCTATGAAGACAAGAGTTATTTTAGAACAATATTTGATTGATAGATTATCTACAGAAGACAACGCACAAAATAACCTTAAACCAATTGATAGCCTTGTTTATAAAGAATTCGTAAAGAAATTCAACGACAAGTATGGAACCTCTTTGATGGAAGAACAAAAAGAACTTCTTACCAAATACATCGCTTCTTATTCAAATGACGATATTGATTTTAAAATGTATCTTAACGAAGAGATTGGAAGAATAAGACAAGTAGTTTTATTATCTAAACAAATCACGGAGAGTAAAGAAAAAGAAGGATTACTAAATATTCTTGAAGCTTTTAAAACAACACAAGTAACTCCAGCTATGGTTGAGAAAGTATTGAAATTACAACAGTTAGTTAAGGAACTTGTTTAATGTCGATAAAGATTAAAGTTAAAGACGACAGCATGGAAGGGATTGGGGAACCAGAAATTCCAAAAACTAAAGTTCGTCTTGATATAAGAAAAACCTTAGATGGTAATTATATAATCCAAGATCATCCTTATATTGATATTATATTATCCCCATCAAAAAATAAGATCTTAGCCCTATCCACTATTGCGATGGATGATAAAGTATATTATACTCAAAATAAATACTTTGACTTTCTTTACAAGCGTGGAGTAATAGACCCATCAACAATTCAAGCTGGAAACATTTATGCTTCTATGGAAGCTTCTATTCCTCAAACACAAGAGAAAGTAGATCCAATAGAAGTAATAATATTTACAACTGCTTTGTTTATGGATAAAGAAAGACCTTCATTTGAATACGAGAAGGCTATGAGAAAAATGCAAGACGATTATCTTACTGACCCAAGCGATCAAGATTCAACTGAACTTGGAGAAGTGCCACAGAAGCCCCGTCAAGGTTCTATTGGAACTGCTGCTTACTCTATTAACAAACATTACAATATCGCTTATCTTGGAGAGCGTAAAGAGAAGAAATAATGTTCCTCCCATACTTCATACTAATTTGCTATGGTTTAACCAATATCCTTGTTTATGGTTCTATATTTAATTGTATAAGACCAAAACAAGGATTATTGGGAGAACTATTCAAATGTCCTATGTGTATGGGATTTCATATTGGATATATAATTGCTTTATTATTAAATGCTTCTGATCTATTTAGTATATCAATCAACATAATCGATATGTTTATGTTGGCTTGTCTTTCATCGGGGACTTCATATGTTCTTTGTTCATTATTTACGGATTTTGGAATTAATTTCAATATCAACAAGCAAGATAACAAATAAACAAACTAATTAAAATAGTCGGAGATATTATGAAAACTAACTTAACACAAGGCTTTTGGACCCGTAAATGGGCTCTACAACCAGTTCGTCTGTGTTGCCGAGGAAAGCGGTTTGACCGTAAATCTAATTAAAAAGGAATTATTAAAATGAGAATAACTGAGTCGCAACTTCGTTCAATAATAAAAAATGAATTAAATCAAATTTTATTTGAAGGTATTAAATTAGATCCAAATGGACCACCACCATATGGTATACCAAACGATGTTATAAATAGAGCAAGAAAAGAACTTAGAGCTGATGGCCTCGGCTATGGCGCACACTATGATTTGGGACAATTACCATATTATATAGCACAAGCTATTCATGGTAAAAATGCTACACAAGAACAACTAAATAAATATAATTTTTTAGCTGGTGATAAACTTAGAAAATTAATAGAATATAGTAATGATCAAAATCAACAAGATAAAAGTCAAGCTAACAGTCCACAAGCTGACCAAAAAAGATTAGCAAGAGGTCTAGCTAAAAGCGATAAACTTGCTAGAGATTTGGGTTATGAGGAATAAAATAGGAATAATTTAAATGTCCAAACCGCTATTAAGAGAATTTTTTGAACTATGCCCCGATGGGATCTGCGAAGACATACTTACAGAGTCCGATAAACATTTTATTAAAAATGGTGGCATGATGTTATCTGGTGTAATTCAAAGAGCAGATGCGAGAAATGGAAATGGAAGAATTTATCCTCATTCTGTTTTATCGAGAGAAATGGATACATACAAACAACTTGTTCAAGAAAGAAGAGCACTTGGAGAACTGGATCATCCAGACCTATCAGTAATTAATCTTAAAAACGTTTCACATCTTGTAGTAGAAGTATGGTGGAATGGAAAAGATGTAATGGGTAAAATTCAAGTTCTCAATACACCATCTGGTCAAGTATTAAGAGAGTTAGTTAACGCTAATGTTAAAATTGGTATTTCTTCAAGAGGAACTGGATCTGTTAGAGAAAGCAGAGGAGAGACAATCGTAGAAGATGATTTCCAATTAATTTGTTTTGATATTGTTTCGGAGCCTTCAACTCATGGAGCATTTATGTTTCAAGAGAGAAAAGGAAATGTAAACGAAAATAAACAAGCAAGAGTTTCAAATCTTATCAAAGATATTTTAAAATAAAAGGAGTTTTATAAATGCAACTTACAACACAACGTCTCAAGCAAATCATCAAAGAAGAACTTGAAGCAATCGTCTCGGAAATGAGCGACGAAACAGAGACAGAACTTTCAACAGAAGAACAAGAAGTAGCTTCACTTGAGCAACAACTTGCAGAAGCCAAAAAGAAAGTTGAGATGGGCAAAAAAGCCGCTATGAAAGGCAAAGAAAAACCAGTTGGCAAAAGAGGCAAAACAGTAGCCCCCGCTGCCGCACCTATGAAAGCAAATAATGTTGGCAACCTTTATGGCAAGGGTGCAACAAAAATGCCTACAAAAAAGTGAGATAAAAATAGACCTTAGTTGAGGTTTTTGAATATGAGGTGGTGTATTTACTTACATCACCTCTATTTATTATGAATTGGTGAAAAATGAAAGCAGAAGAACTTAAAAAAACTTTAAGACCTCTTGTAAAAGCCCTAGTAAAAGAAGCGATGCAAGAGGAATTATCCACAGTAATAAGTGAGATAATAAAACAAACAGCAGGGTCAACATCAATAGTAGAACGTAAACAACCTACTATTGATCCAAAACTACAACAAGAAAGAATGATTGCTAAACAAAAAGCAGAATCCGAAAGAAAGAAAATGCTTGAAGAAATTAGCAAAAAATCTTATGGTGGTATAAATATATTTGAAGGAACAACTCCTTTAGCCAGAGGTGGAGAAATAAGCGAAAGCAGATCCTCAACCCCCTCAGCAGCAGAGCCTTTATCTGGTGTAGACCCACATGATCCCGGCGTTGATATTGGTGGTCTTCTTAAACTTACAGGTGGTTGGAAACAAATAAGATGAAAAGATTAACAGAAGCACAAGTAAGACAAGTTATAAGAGAAGAATTAAGAAATTATCTTATTCAAGAAGGTATGTTAAAAAACATAACTCTTGGTGTTCTTGGTGGACTTGCTGCTGCTGGTCTTCAATATTTAATAAAAGAGCCAACAGCACAAGCAGAGCAAGCTGTTGAAGAAATGGAAGAATTAAAAGATACACAAGAAGAAGAAGACGAAGAAGTAATTGAAGTTGATCAGCAGATATTTGATAAAGCAGAACAAATTATAGTCAAGTTAGTAACAAAAGGTGCTAATGAAGATTATGCAAGAGAAATTGTTAGCAGAGTGTTTGTGGGAGCAGCAAAGGAATTTGATTCATCACATGAGGAAAAAGAGCCAAATTTTGAAAAAGAAAAAATAAAATTTATTAACAATAAACTTGGCGAAATATTAAATGATGAAACACTTTATAAGATTCTTGCATTTGATTTTATGAAACACGCTGAAAATGTAGGTAGAAGCGAAGCTGTTGCTGCTGCTTCACATTTTGGTACATCTTCTCCCAAACTTTCGATTGAATTTGCTTTAGCTAATGGATTTTTATTAAGTGCTAGAGAAAATTATAAAGAAGCTTTTCAAAACTCAAAAATCAAAAAAGACGAACAAGGAAATACATATTATTTATTTGATCCTATGAAGTTAGGTTATTGGGATGATAAAATACAAAGAGGATCAGAATTAAGTCAATTAGTAGGTAATAATTTAGGTAATGTAAAAATACCTAAAAAAATGTTTGATGCAGCACAAGCGATAGATATGGAAAGATATATTGGAAAGCAGCTTCAAGAAAATAAAGTTAATAAATTAAGACAAAGAATAAACGAATTGAGAGGTGTTTATGTCTAAGAGTAAGAATCTTCACGCAAAAGTAGTCCCAAAGAAAGGCGAACCTTTTGAAAGAATGGTGAAGAGATTTTTAAAGAAAGTAAAAAAAGAAAGAGTTATCGAGCAAGTTAAAGATAGAAGATATTATGAGAAACCATCTGTTACCAAAAAGAAAGAAAAACTTGCTGGAATTGCTAGATGGAAGAAATTTGAAGCAGATAAAAGAAAGAAAGAATTAGCAAAGGAAGCTAATTATAATAAACGTGTAGATAACAATAAAAGAAGGGAAGATTAAAAATGTCACAGCAATATCCTTATGGCGTTGGATTACAGAATGTAGGTTCATATCAAGTTTCTGGTGCTCCTTATGCTACTTCAAGTATAGCAGCACCATCAAACGCTGGAACTCCTACCCAAGTTTCGTTTCCAGACATAACACAAAGAATTGTAGTATCAAATGTGAATACTGCTTCTGCTTTAAGAGTAGGATTTTCAGCAAATGGTGTCTCTGGGACAAATTATTTTATAATTCCCGCTGCTTCAAGTTCTGTAGTTTATCCTACACAAGATTTTAAAGTTAAAGTATCATCAATATTTTTACTTTCTCATACAACAACTCCAACAAGTGCTTCTATATTTGCTGAGCTTACAAACATTTCAACTTCACATTTAAACAATTCTGGACCTAATGGTATTGGTAATAATTGGTCGGGTTCTGTAGGGGTAGGATAAAATGAGTAGATTTGGTTGGGCTTATGTAAACGGTATTATAACTGGATCGGCTGCTGCTGCTGGTCCAACCAATTCTGTCCAGTTTAATTCTGGTTCTGGTGTTTTTTCTGGATCGAGTAATTTTACTTTTAATCCATCAACAAACATTTTAACAGTAGTTGGAACAATATCTGCATCAAATTATCTTGGTGTTTCTGGTAGCGGTGGAGGCAGTACAAGTCCAGGTGGCTCTAATACACATTTACAATATAATTCTGGTTCTACATTTGCTGGTAAATCAAATTTAACTTTTGATTATACAACAAATATTTTATCCTTAACTGGAACAACGTTAGTATCTGGTTCATTAACAGCAACAAACACAATAACAGCAACATCAGCATCATTTTTAGATTACGTCCAATTAGGAACTTCTTTAAGTGATGAAGTTTATTTTAATGCTAGTTCAAAAACAAATATTCAACCAGCAACAACAAATGACGTAGATCTTGGTGCTTCATCAAGATTTTGGAGAACTGGTTATATAACTACCTTATCTTCTTCCGCTATTTCTTCTTCTGTTAATATAAAAACAGGAGAGATAACTGCTACGTCAGCCATAATAAATGGACCAATTTCAAGTTCTGGTAATATAAATGGTTCTGGATTACAAATATCTGGTGGTGGTTCTTTTGGAGGAACTGTTACTGTAACTGGTTCTGTATCAGCTTCAGCCAATCTACAAACTGCTGGTGATATTACAGCAGGAACAAATCTAACAATAAATAATTTTGCTATTATTAAAAATGGTTTAACAGTAACTGGTAGTTCTACTATTACTGGTAGCCTAACTGTAATAGGTATTATGTCTGCTAGTTCCCTTAGAGGTGATGGAAATAATATAACTGGTATTGATGGTGCTAAGGTTAATGGAGTTGGTGACGATTGGACTATTCAATTTAAAAATGGAAACACAGGAACTTTAACTGGTTCTTCCGGTTTAACTTTTAGTGGTAGTGCTTTAACTGCAAGTATTGGAAAATTTGATACAATTATCGTTAATAGAACTAGCACTTCTTCTAGTATTTCTTTAACTTCCATACAACATATAATAGCAGTTAATACTTCTGGTGCTGTTGGAAGCGTAACTCTATCTTTACCAAATGCTTCAACATTACCTAGTGGAAAACATTATGTAATAAAAGATGAAGGTGGAAAAGCTGATAGTAAAAATATTATAGTAAGTTGTTCTGTCTTTGGTCAAACTATAGATGGTGCAAGTTCTGTTACAGCAAATTCACCTTACGCAGCATTAAATATATATTGCGATGGAACAAGCAAGTATTTCATCTATTAACAAAATAGATTACTATTTAGTATTGACAAGATATAACTTATATAATAAGTTATAGTATTTGTTTTTTTTTAAATAGGAGATAAAAACATATGGCTTATAAATTTTCAGTAGGAGCATACCAACACTCTGGTTCTCTACAAGCAACAGTAGACATTACAGGTTCAACTACAGTTTCTGGTGCTGTAGGTAATTTCGGTACATTAACAGTAGCATCATTCAGTCCAGCAAATATTAGTTCAACAAATATAACAGCATCTTCAAATATGTCTGCTTCAACAGCAAACTTTGGAACATTAACAGTTGGAACATTTAGCCCAGCAAACATTAGTACAACAACACTAACTGTTACTGGTGTCACAACTCTAAGTGGTAACGTAGCTCTTGGTGACGCTCCAGCAGATGTTATTACTGTAAATGGTCAAATTACTGGTTCCCTATTTCAAATTAATGGTGGTACAATAAATGCTACTACAATTGGTGCATCTACTCAATCTAGTGGTAAATTTACAACACTAAGTGCTTCTTCTACGCTTGATGTTGTTGGAACTTCAACACTTCAAACATTAAATGCCCAAGCTACAACTGCTACAACTCTTTCAGCTTCATCAACTTTACAAGTTGGTGGAGCACTTACTGTAGCTGGTGCAACAACCCTAAATGGTAATTTAACTGTTAATGGAAATATTACTTATGTAAGTTCATCTGTTGTAGAATTCAAAGATGTAAATCTAATTCTTGCATCTGGATCAACAACAAGCGCACAAGTAAATGGTGCTGGTCTTACTCTTGGTAATACTGGTTATCAACTTAAATTTGTAAGTGGTTCTATGGGTACTGTTGGTGATTCTTGGCAATTCAGCGGTTCAACAGGCTTTACAGATTTTACAGCAGGTAATATCACTGGAACGTCTCTTCTTAATACCAAGATAGTCGAGTCAATAGAATCTGCTTCAACCGCTACAATTAATATTTCAAAATTTATAACACTTGCAGATTCAACTGCTGCTGATATTACTGCAAACTTACCAGCAGCAGGACCAAGTTTTATTGGTCTTACTTACAAAGTTAAAAATGTAGGAACAAAATTAGTATTTGTTAAATCCCTTGGTGGAACAATTGATGGTGTCGCAGCAGCAACTGGTGTTACACTAGGAACTCAATATGCTGCCGCAACATTCGCATGTGACGGAACTAACTGGCACGTTTTCTAATCTAGTTTTAGGTTAGATATAAAATTGGGGAGTATCCTAACGGATGCTTCCCTTTTTTATTATCTTTTGCTATTTATATTAAAACAAGAGAATGTTTGTTTAAACTATAGGACTATTTAATAACATGGCATATAATTATTTTGGAACTGGCTCACAAGTAATTGGAGATTTAATTTCCGTACAAGACCCACAATTAAACACAAAAATTGATTTTGGCGATGATCAAATTGATTTAGTAACAAGTGGAAGTACAGTTTTATCTGTTACAAAAGTAGGAGTATCTGTAACTGGATCTTTCGCTGTAAGTGGAGATATAAGTGCAGGAGCACAATTCATACTTGGAACAACATCCGAAAAATTAACAATTTCTTCTGGTGGAACTGGATCTGTTACCTATGATACATTAGTCAATTCAGTTTTCTATAATAGTGGACCAACTGGTAATATAACAGCAAACTTTACAAATGTTCCAACAACTACTAGCAGAACTACATCTGTTACAATAGTTATGTCTCAAAGTGCAACAGCTAGGATCGTTGAAGCATTACAAATTAATTCTACTTCTTCAACAATTAATTGGGCTAACAAAATAAAACCAACTGGAAATGCAAACCAATATGATATATTTGGTTTCTCACTTATACGTTCTGGCAGCACTTGGATCACTCTTGGTCAAATGAGTACATACGGATAAAATTATGATTAGCAGAATTTCATCTTTTGCAGGACCAATTTCTTATAATCCAGTAAGTTCTTTAGCCGCTGGATTATATAGAACTACTTATTCTGGTTATTTTGCTGACGTTCCTTCTTTTTTTGCTACGGCTACTCCAACTGCAACATTAGTTCAAACAACTGTAATTGAAGAGCCAAACTCAGAAGACGGCAATAGTTTTAGTATGCAGTGGTTAGGATATTTTGTTCCTACGACTACTGAAACATATACGTTCTTTTTAAGTTCGGACGATGCCTCTTTTATGTGGATTGGAACTAATGCGGTTTCTGGTTTTACAACAGCAAACGCAACAGTCAATAATGCTGGTCTTCACGGACCACAAGAAGTGTCTGGTACAATTTCACTTACTGCTAACACTTCTTATCCAATTAGAATTCAATATGGGGAGAACGGTGGTGGTGATGTTATGACATTTAACCATTCAACAGCAACAATCGGCAAAACTACTAATGTTACTGGCAAAGTTTTTTATAATGTAGTAACTAAAGGTTTTTAATAAAATAACCTATTTATAGTTAATGGCAAGACCTAGAAAGAAAAAAGAAGAAACTGCTTGGACGCAGCCCGCTCAACCTCCTCCTCCCTTATTTACAGGAGAGAAGGAGCGTAATCTTGTTAAGCAAGTTAATGACGAACTTATTGAAAGAGTTATTGGTCAACAGGTAGCGTATTTCTCAGTAGATATTGATCGTTCTAACTTCCATCCTCTTTATGGGGAAGCAATAGAAAAAACTTATCTTCCTCCAATAAGAATTTATGCTTTGGTTAAATGGGAAGGTCAAACACAATCCTTCACACAAAATATTGGTATTGATAAAGCAACATCAATAGAAATTCACTTTCACAAAAAACGTCTAACAGAAGATCAAGATGTTTTTGTTCGTGAAGGTGATTTTGTTTTATATGGTGATAGATATTATGAAATTGTTAAACTTGATGAACCAAAACAATTATTTGGGCAGATAGAAAACAAATTTGAAGTAATGGCTAAATGTATAAGAGCAAGAGAAGGTTTATTTAATCCTCAATTTGTTGCTAATACAGTTCCAACGAC
>Ga0209400_1001088_pt1 | contig 22974 bp, 19 predicted proteins | sample M_130807_EF_Meta_FD_187313 | JGI IMG/M metagenome (GOLD analysis project Ga0209400, IMG submission 187313) | Freshwater microbial communities from Lake Montjoie, Canada to study carbon cycling - M_130807_EF_MetaG (SPAdes) (version 2) | ecosystem: Environmental > Aquatic > Freshwater > Lake... | reverse complement strand
AAACATGCCCTACAGTATCCGTAAAATGCCGAAACGACCGTGCTACCGGTTGTATAATACCAAGACCAAGAAGGTCTTTGCGAAATGTACCACCATGAAACGCGCCAAGAGCCAGATGCGGTTGCTGCAGGCCATCAAATACGGCAACTTGGTTCCACGGGGAACACGTAAGCGGCGGTACGCATAAATGTTGTATAGGAAAAATACAACATTTATGGATCTATGTATGGATCTATGTCATGTTTAGACCGATCCATTGAATATTTGTGACACATTGTTGCGGACATATTCATAAATATAGGCATCGTCCGCGCCCCAATTGTTGTAATCTTGCCCGGTCAATATGACGGTTTTAGCGATGTTCATGCCGTGGTCCGTTTGGAAATTGACCACCAACGACACCTGTTGATTCAAGGTCACCACGCACGTGGGGTTGACGTCAAACTTGACAACATTGTATTGGATGGTTTGGGTGATGGGAATCATGATATTGTTGTTAAATTTTTGCGCATTGTCGCTTGGTAGGATGGTTTCAATCCGCGGCGGCGCTACCGTGGTCACGGTAGGAGAAGGCGGAATCGCATATTGGTTCATCGGGGTCGGTTCAATGGGAATGGGCTGCGCCGCTGCCGGAGGTTGCGAAATGGGCACATTTTGTGAAATTGGTACATTTTCGGGGGTACTTGCGGGAGGTACCGGGACCGGGACCGGCAAAGGTACAATCAAATCGGGAGAAGCAGCCGGCGGCACGTCACCTGAGACGTCGGTAACCACGTCAACCACGTCACCTGAGACGTCGGTAACCACGTCAACCACGTCACCTGAGACGTCGGTAACCACGTCACCTGAGACGTCAATGTTTTCTATAGGATTTTCTGTATTATTTTCGTTGATATCCATCTTCGGTCACTATACAGTAAAGGGGATAAAAACCTTACCCATATATCCATATTTACATATTTAATAACATATGACCAAGAGCAAGACCAATACCAAGAAAAAATCCCGGTCCAAGGTTGCCCAACCGAATTGGACCGCCTCGCCCGAGCAGCAATTGATATGTGATCATGTGCAGTCCGGCGACAATGTGGTGGTCGACGCCTGTGCCGGTTCGGGTAAATCCACCACCATTCTCACCGTCGCCCACGCATTACCTAAAAAGCGTTTCCTGCAAATCACCTATAATTCCATGTTGCGTAAAGAATTTCGCGAAAAGGTCACCGAATATGGGTTGGAAAACATTGAAGTGCACACTTACCACAGTTTTGCGGTGAAATACTTTTACCCGCAGGCCCATACCGACACGGGCATTCGCCACATTTTGTACACCGACATCAGCGCCACCCCACTAGAAATCGAAGAACACATTCCAAAATACGACATTGTCGTCTTGGACGAAACCCAGGACATGACCCTCCTATACTACCGATTCATTCAACACGTCTTGAAACACCTGTGTCCGCCGCATCAACGGGGGCGTAAACACAAAATACAACTCTTGATCTTGGGGGATTACATGCAAGGACTCTACGAATTCAAAGGCGCCGACATTCGGTTTTTGACCAAGGCGCACCTGTTGTGGGCCAACTGCCCTTACCTGAAGACGTCGACCTTTCAACTGTGTACCCTGAAAACGTCATACCGCATTACCCGCCCCATGGCCTCGTTTGTCAACCATGCCATGTTGGGCTGTCAAGGGGATGCCCTCCGCCTGCATGCGTGCCGCGACGGGATACCGGTGATTTATATTCGCAATTCGCGTACCAACATTGAGCGCATCGTGTTGTATCATATACAACAACTGTTGCACGAAGGCGATTTGCCCAGCGACATCTTTGTCTTGGGGGCGTCGGTCAAGGGCGCGAACAGCAACGTGCGAAAAATGGAGAATGCCTTGGTCGAACGGGGGATTCCGTGCCATGTCCCCATGTTCGAGCACGACAAGGTGGACGACCGGGTCATCGACGGCAAGGTCGTCTTTTCCACGTTTCATACGGTCAAGGGCCGCCAACGCAAACACGTCTTTGTCATCGGGTTCGATCACTCTTATTTTTCGTATTATGCCAAGAATCTGCCGGAGGATCAGTGCCCCAACACGTTGTATGTGGCATGTACCCGGGCCACCCACCGTCTCTACCTCTTGGAAAGCAACGACCGTGCGACGGACCAACCCCTCAGGTTCCTAAAGATGAACCATCACGAAATGAAAACCCAAGATTACGTGGATTTCAAAGGCAATCCTCAAACCATTTTCTATGAGAAAGATGCGGCGGCCCTGGAAGCCGCCGAAACGAGGAAAACCCACTACGTGACCCCCACCGAACTCATCCGGTTTGTCCCGGAGCATGTGTTGGAAGTCATCACGCCGTGGGTGGAACACGTCTTTTTTCCTATAGTAAATGTTATTGGTACACCGTCGACGGGGAAGGAGGACGCGGACCTGATTCCCAGCGTGGTCTGTTTCGCCCAGAGTGGGCTGTACGAAGACGTGGGCGACTTGAACGGGGTGGCGTTGCCGTGCATGTACTGGGACCGGTACCACGGGGGCGAGGGTTCGAATGTCCTCTACACCTTGGTACAAGAGATGATTCAAGAGATGGGGGACAAAGAACACGGATGGCTAAAACAAAAGTTCCGGGACATTGACCCCTCGCAAAAAACTTCGGCGGACTATTTGTATTTAGCGAATGTGTATTTGGCTGTCCAAGAACGGTTGTATTTCAAATTGCACCAGATTGGCCGCGACGAATATACGTGGCTAAAGGAGGACGTGGTGGACATGTGCTTACGGCGGTTCCAATCGTGTATCGGGGACGAACCCGTCGTGGCGTACGAAGAGGTCCTCATTCACGCTAAAATGGAAGAGGAACACCAAGAAATTGACCGAACCCTTTTTAGTTGTTTGGGGGACGGTAAAAAATACCGGTTCACGGCGCGGTTGGACATGTTGACGGCGGACACCCTATGGGAATGGAAATGTACCCAACAAATCACGATGGACCACCAGTTGCAGGTCATCATTTATGCGTGGTTGTGGCGGCATGTACATCGTGACGACGAAAAAAAAGTGCGCATTGGGAACATTCGCACGGGGGAAGTGTGGGAACTGCGGGCTTCTACGGAGGAATTGACACGTATTGTGGTGGAATTGTTGCGGGGGAAATACAGTCGCCCGGTCGCGATGACGGACGAGGAATTTTTGAATCTTTCTTCTTCTTCTGCTCCTACTGGGGCGGGGTTGGCTTGAATGGGGTGACGGGCTTCTTCTCTCGTGATCTTAGGTTGTAGGAATGATGCGACGTGGTGGCGACGATGACGGTCTTGTAGATAAAATGACCTTGACCGATGTGCGTCTTGTTTTTGCGCCATTCGCGGCTCGCTTCGTCAAAATCAAACGCATTGTGGAGGGTCTGGGTTTGGCTACGAGTTCGCATGTCCTATAGGCAAAATGTATGTTCAGCCCATGTGAATATACATTTCAAATCAATTTTTAGTTCCCGGGGCAAAGGGTCAAATCCATGAATGGATGCTATTTGAATTTTTGATACGGTAGTATATAATGGGTTCGGTGGACGAGGCGCGTTCGTACATGTTGGTGTATATGATCCTTTGGTTGGTCATCTTGGTACTATTTTACTATTTATTTTCGTACATGACGACGTTGGAAACCATGAAAAATAACCAACGCGAAACCAACCATGTATTGACGGTTTGATCATGACGAACACATTTCACAGATTTCGTCCTCATCTTCCCCGTCGTGCCTCGCCTTTTCGGGTTCAATCGTAAACTGTTGAGCGGTGTGCTTCGCCCGCCGTCTTAAATAATAAATCCCCGTCTTGAGTCCCTTGCCCCAGCTGTAAAAATGCATGCTGGTCAAGGTGCTGTAGGTAGGGTCCTCGATCCACAAATTCAAACTCTGGCTCTGGTCCACGTAAATGCCGCGGTCGGCGGCCATGTCGATGAGGGTACGCATGGGAATCTCCCACACTGTCCGGTATTTCTCACGAATATGTTCCGGCACGTTGGTGAGCCCCTGAATGCTGCCGTTGTTGGCGATGATGTGGGTTTTGATCTTTTCGTTCCAGAGCCCCAGGGCCAGCAGATCCTTCATCAAATACTTGTTGGTGATGATGAACTCCCCCGCCATCGTGCGCCGCGAATAAATGTTGCTCGTGATCGGCTCGATGCACTCGTTGAATCCCAGGATTTGCGACGTGGACGCGGTGGGCATCGGCGCCAGTAAGAGCGAATTCCGGAGCCCGTGGGTCCGGATGTCGTTCTTCAGCTGGTCCCAGTCGTACCGGCCGTCCAACGGCTGGGCCCCCCACATATCGTATTGGAGTTCACCCTGCGAGGCCGGGGACCCGGCAAAGGATGCGTAGGGACCGTGCTGTTTCGCCAACTCGCACGACTCGACCAGACCGCCGTGATAAATGGTCTCAAAAATTTGCTGGTTGAGTAGACGCGACTCGGGGGAGCCGAACGTGTACCCCATCATCATGAAGGTGTCGGCCAGCCCTTGCACCCCGATGCCAATCGGGCGATGACGCAAATTGCTGGTTTGCGTCTTTTCTGTGGGATAATAATTGATGTCGATGATGCGGTTCAGGTTGTAGGTCACCATCCGCGCGACCTTGTGCAATTTCTCGAAATCGTAGGTCATCGGCGCGTCCGGGTTCGCATCGTCCTTGACCACGAACGACGGCAACGCGATGCTCGCCAAATTACAAACTGCGGTTTCGTGTTCGTCGCTGTACTCGATGATTTCGCTGCATAAATTCGACGATTTGATCGTTCCCAAGTTCTTCTGGTTGGACTTGCGGTTGGCGGCGTCTTTGAACACCATGTAGGGCGTGCCTGTCTCCATTTGGGAATCCAGCACCTTGAACCAAAGATCGCGGGCCTGCACCGTCGCCCGGCCCTTGCCCGCTGCCTCGTATTGTGTGTATAGGGTCTCAAACGCGTCACCGTAGACGTCGGCCAACCCCGGACACTCGTGCGGACAAAACAGCGTCCACTTGCCCGCCTCCTTCACGCGTTTCATGAAAAGATCGGGGATCCACAGCGCGTAAAACAGATCGCGCGCCTTCAGTTCCTCCTCACCGTGGTTCTTGCGCATCTGCAAAAAGAGCTCAATGTCGGCGTGCCACGGTTCCAAATAGATCGCAATACTGCCGTTGCGTTTGCCGCCCCCATTGTGCACCAGACCGTGATGAATGAGGTAGTTGTGCTCCTCCTTCATCTGCAAATCGTAGAGGACCCCCTCGTACCGCGCCGGCACCACTTTGGTCACCGGACTCAGCAAATATTGGCCCACGCGCCGGAAATTCGGCGGCCGACCGTCGTACTGAATCTCGAACAGAGCGCATGTCTCGGCCGTCGCCGGAATCGACAAGTGATAGCGTTGAACGTAGAGGTCCGCGTCGACATGACCCCGCGTCAGCACCCCCATACGCAGGCACAAATACCGGCACGATTCCACAATTTGTTGTGAAATGTTGGTATAGGAAAAGTCGCGTTCCATCGTGCCGCCACCGTCGATGATGCCCTTCAAAATGTACTTGGACTTGTCAATCGGCAGATTGAGCCACCGCGGGTGCACGCGCTTGTTGTGTTGTTCGTTGTACAGGTCGTAATGCTTAAAGGGGAGCGACAGGGCGTGCTTCCACGAAATACGCCGGCTAAAGTTTTGATACGTCCGTATGTCGAGAAACTCGTCGAGACCACTGGGCACCGCATCCTCAGCGTCCTCGTCTACAACGGCACCCCCACACTCAATGTCCTCCTCAGGGGGGACGGCATCGTTCTCATCGTCATCATCACTGCAAACCTCATACGGGACACAGCGGCTACTCAAATACCACGTCATGAACGTGATGATTTGCAGGTATTTGGTTTCAATCGTGTCGCAGTAGGTCATGTGGCCGCAGCTCAAAAACAGCCCGTAGACATAACAATCGTCCTTTGTGATCTCGGGAATGTCCTGCTCGTAGGTGGGAATCGAATACACAATCTGGTCCGTGGTATCCAACAATTTCGCCTCGGTCCATTCGAACCAGCAGTTCTCTTCGTCCAAATTGCCCGCGCTGATGGTCGCCGCCCGCGGGTCGTTGAGGTCCGCCGCCCCCTCGCCGCCCCTGTACACATAGACGGGGTGTTCTGGGGTCACACAGAGCGGCGTCAGTGCGTGTTCGCTGTGAATCTCCAGGAAGGCGTCGTCGCCCCCGTTCTCGCCGTACATGTGCTCCAGGACATTTTGAATGACTTCCGGCTGCCCACGGCGGTTGAAAATGGCCGTTTCGCCCGGCGTCACGTGCGCCAACTTTTTCGGCCCCTGCAACGTATAAATAATCGTGTCGGGATGCAGGCACTGATCCACATACTTGGCCGTGTTATTGAAGACGCGCAACATCGGGACAATGCCGTTGGACGTCCCGTTCGTCCCGGCAATGTAGGATCCGGTGGCCCGAATGTTGTGTATGTGAAGCCCGATGCCGCCCGCCCACTTGGAAATGAGCGCGCAGTCCTTCAACGTGTTGTAAATGCCCTCGATGCTGTCACTCTCCATGGAGATCAAATAGCAATTCTGGGCAACGATGCCTTCGACGGAGTACGAATGGTCGTTCTCGACGCCCAGGGTGTAGACCTCCAGGTCCGGACCGGCGTCGTCGTCCACAACGGTATTGGACACACACTGCACGTAGCAGTCGCCGGCCTCTTCCACGATCATGGGCGTCTCCTCGTAGTCCATGGCGACAAATGTCTCGGGGTTGATGCGGTTCAACTTGCACAACACGTAGATTTCGTCGCGGTACATGCGATGCACCGGGTTCGCCGGGTCCATCTCCTCCTCGGTCCAGACCGAATCGCCGCAGGCGTTCCACCCCCCCAAAAACGAGTTGATCCAGAGCCGGGGATACATATACATCGATCGGGGCAGATGTTTCTCACCGGGGGGTTCTTGACTGAACCACGACTTGAAATCGTGGGCCATCGGGACATGGAAATATTTGATCTCGGTGATCCCGGTGTTGTGTGCGTGCTTCTCCACGACGACGTTGCCAAACATGCGGTGAATTTCCTTGAAACAGAAATCTTCAATCTCGGCGTTGGCGGGGATCGTCACCTTGACCCCCACCAATTTGGGGGCCGGGGCCGGAAGATCGACGTCGCTCGCGTCGGCGTCTCCCTTCATGGTGACAGTGACGTCAGCGTTGGACGAAAGGTCCTGATCTTGGGACGCATTGGCGGCGGAATACGGCTTGGCGTCGACACCCTGGTCGTACATGAAATCGCCGTAGCGCATCCAAATACCGAAAAACTTGTTGATATTGAGGTTCATGGCCAACGTCTTGCCCGCGTTGTCGCCGTCGGTCACCATGGGCTGGTCACGGTTGTTGGGCACCATCACATAGTCCTCCTGGGTCAATTGGCCCGCGGCCTTCCATCCCACGGTCTTTGTCGCGGAATGGTAGACGTAGAGGTTGTGGTCTTCCGTGACCGTGATGGGCCGCGTTTGGTAACATTGGAGACGACGGAGTCGACGGTCGCCCAGGCGGTTGGTGTGCAGCTGGGTCACCTTGCTCACTTTGCCCGTATGGGTAATCACGCGGTCCCCGACCTGAACCTCCTGAATCGGCACGCCGCCGCGCAACGTGTGGACCACGGTCCCCTTGACGAAACACGACGACATTTGTTGGCGCAGCGTGCCGGCGTTGTAGAGCGACGGGGTGCCGTGAATCATCAATTTATTGGAAAAGGCGTCGTACGTCTCTTGAATCCGGGCGAGGTCGGTGCCGTGCATGGCCACGGTGAGGCGCATGAACATCATCTGGGGGCGCTCGTGCACGCGCTTCTTGATCGAAAGAAGGTAAGACCGTTCCAACGTCTTGAACCCAAAATAGTCGATCAAATAGTCGCGCTGATAATCGATCATGGCGTCCAGGGCCTTGGCGTTCGCCTGCACGTCCTGCATGAACGCATTGGAGACAATGTTTTCTCCGTGGAGCTTTTTCATGGTCTTGGAAAACGAGGCGGTCGTATTCCGGTGATGGTTCGAAATGATGAGGCGACTCGCCAGCACCCCGTAGTCCGTGTGGATGGAGGACATGGACGCGCACTGTTCGGCCGAAATCTCGTCGATCTTGTCCGTGGGAATTTTGTCGTAAAGCTGGTCGATGATTTTCATGACGAGCGAGGTATAGTTGATTTGGATGTTGGCCTCTTTGCCCACCTTTTTGATGCGTTGAAGGATTTTATCAAACGAAATGATTTCGTGGTTGCCGTTGCGCTTTGTCACATACATCTCATTGGTATTTTCAAAGACGGACATGGTGTGGGCAAGGGTGTGGGGGGGGCAAGCTATGTCTTATACCATGTATAAGACATAATATTTATATGTTTTTACCTAGAAATGATGCGAATCAACGGCCCTAGATGGAGCTGTTTTTGGCGTAAGAAAATTATTGCAACGCGGCCATGTTGGACGCATTCGCCATGCGAATGAGCAGCGGCGCCGTCACCGTCTGCGAAATGTTCGTGAGTGCCGTCACCTGCTGCTTCGTGATGGTGGTCGTCGTGCTGCCCGCCGTGTAGTTCGTCGTGGACGACGTGTTCACCGTCTCCGGGTTCGCCCCCGTGGCCGGGTTGTTCAGCGGCGTCTGGTAGTACTCGCTGTCCACGCCCAAGTTCAACGTGATCGTCATGCCGTTCGTCGGCACGAAAATGAGGTCGTCCGCGAAGAACCCGTCCGTCACACCGTAGTTGGCACGGTCCGCAGGGTCGGCCGCCGTGGTTCCCGTCAACGGGTCGCGGTTGCCAAACGGGTTCGCGTCCACCGCATTCCGCAGGAGTTGCGTGATGCCGCCGATCACCAACTCGCCACTCAGGTCCGTCACGTACGCGCCGTCGCCCGCGTTCGGGCTGGCCACGATGATGCTCAAGAACGCCGAGGGGTCGAAGACCCCGCTGTTGGGCAGGAAGTCGGCCGGGTTGGAGAAGAGCGTGGCGAAGCCGTTCTCCGTCATGGACCCCACATTGCTAAACCCAAAGTATTTGGCCACATAGTTGGCAAAATCGGTGTAGATCGAGCGGAAGACGCCGACGTCGACCACGTTGGTGTAGCGGTTCTGCAGGCCGGCGACAAACTGCTTGGCGGTGAGCGTGATGCTGTCCGTGAGGAGCATGTTCTGGGACATGTCGTAGTAACTGGTGGTGGGGGTGAGGACGTTGATGTTGCTGCTGTCCTTGACGATGCCGATTTGCGTGTTAAAAAAACTGACGTCAAAAAGGACCTCCAACGCACCGGTGGTATCAAACTGGGTGATGATGGTTTCAGCTAAACGCGTGATGCGTGCAAACGCCTGGGTCGTGGAGAACCCTCCGTAGGCCTGGATGGCGTAGACGACCGGGTTCGTGGTGCCGTACGAGGCATCAAGATCCACCGGGTTGACGTTGGGGATATCGGGAGTCCCGGTACCCGCAGTAATCGTTCCAGAACCACCGGTAGACATTATTTATACACTATGATTACAAATATTACATTTGTAATTATTCTAATTTATTCACCTTGAACACCGTGGGGGCGCCACCTTGGTCCCATCCGGGTTCCTCGAAATCGTCGCGCGCCTCCTGACAGGCTTCCAACAATGCTAAATTGCATTGATGCACCGGACGGCGCGGTTCGCGGCGCTTGGGCAACCGGTGCTCGTACCCGTGAATGCGTTCGTGTTCAATCGTGTGCCAAATATCCACGAATTTGGGCAACACGGCCTGAAACCACGCACGGTTGCGCGGAATAATCACGCACGAACACTGCACCAATTTCCAATACAATGTTTGGTATAGGGAATATTTCGCCGCGTGTTTCGCCACCTGCTCATCGATCCACGTCTCCGTTTGTGTGATATCCGCAGATGCTCCGCTGCTTCTGCTGCTGCTACAAATCGGCATGTACTCGTAGTGATAGTCGGCGCCCCCCAGGGTCTTTGAAATAAAATGCAGAATGACGCCCTTGTATTTCGCGTCCTGGTCCGCATAATACGCCGCCGCATCGGGAAATTCTTTGATCGAGGTCTGGATGTAATCACAAAATCCCAGGTCACACGTCTCCATTTGCACCTGGCATTGTACCCAGTGCGACAAAATGGGGGTGTCGCTTATTTCCCGCGATACCACATTCTTGATCTCGACCATGTGCCCTAGCCGGTCCCCCTCTGTCACAATGCCGTCCGGTGAGGCCCCGATGAACGGCCAATCACGGTGCTGAATGCAGCCGAAATCCGTCTTCAACGTGTTCTGGGGGTACATGGCCTCGTAAATCATGGCCGTCACGGTTTCGTAACGGTTTCCGTGGTGGGTCGACGTCTCGGTATTCACATAATTGTGTTCCTCGCGTACAATCAGCGGCGCGCATTTTTCACATATCAAACTGTTGCGTTGTGCATCCGTGCCCAAGGCTTTGTATATGTTGCTGGCCGTGATCAAATTATAACGCATTTTGTACCATTCGGGGGTGCGCTGCACCGGCTGGGGCAAGGAAGACAGATATTCAACCTGATCCCGTAGATTCGTCGATATCGCGGTAGGGTGGACCGCAATGTCTTCCAGTTTGGTATGGGGTGGGTACGAACGTATGGGATAAATGCGCGCGGCATCAAAATAGGTGTCGCAACACAATTGCACCTCTTGCTTGACCATCTCCCGGTCGTGGTCATTCCCGAATTCCAAGAGATTGATCTGCACGGCGCCGTCGTAAATAATCTCGGTGACCTCCTGAATCAGGTCTATGTGAAACGTGGGTTTGGCATATTCGACTAAATTATTTGCAATATAGGCATCGATTTCGGCATAAATGTCTTCTTCCAGTTCCATCACGACGCGTTCGTCCGCCGAGGGAACTTCGGTGTCCGTGTCGACGTCGTCCTCCGCTTCCCCATAATCGTAAGAAGCAATGTCGCTCGATGATACTAAATCAATGTCTATGTCCACGTCCACATGGGATTCTAAATCAAGGTCGACATCTACGCTGTCATCCATAAGTTCAGTGTCAATGTCGTCAACATCAACCACGTTATCCTGAACATTTGTTTCATTTGGTCTGGACATTTTAATAATAACTCTTTACATAAAGTTATTATTATATCAATTTTTGCTCCCCACACCTGGATTTTTCCTATAGTTGGTATATGAAGGCCACCTCATTTCACCCTAAATAATCGGGATACCTCAACCGTTTTACTATCGTAGAATGCCCACTGTTTTCCACGTGGTGAAACGTCAATTTTTCCGGCGGCATTCCCCACTTTTGGGGAATCAAGAGGCTGTTCAAGGTGACCACACTGTCCCCCGCTCCCATGATGGTGTGGATTTTGTACCGCGAACTCGGCTCTTTCAAAAATATGGGCGGTTCGTCATGATGATCCTCGCGCGTCGATACCGCTAAAGTATACGGCGTCGACGGCTTCCCCTGCGTGGTACAATACAAAATATGGGTGTCCACGTCGTCCACGGGCGCCTTGAACGAATCGATGACCGGCAAGTTCAATTTCCACCGTCGATGTAAATCTGTCATTTTGAAAAACCAGAAATAGTCGTTGACCGCCACGTCGTCCACCTTGAGGACGGTATGGTTGATGTGCCGCATGTCCGGCAAATTCCAGACCGTGGCGCCCAACGAGTTGAAGATGGTGCGTCCAATATAACGGTTGATGCGCGTGTGTTCGCAGACCGAGTTTTCCAAGACGGTGACCACCCCCGCAAACGGGACGTTGATATGCACGACGGAATTCATCCATTGGCGGCGCCATGCCGCCGTCTGTTGATGCAAAAACCAGTGGGCCAACAGACCGCCACTGCTGTGACACATAAAAATGACGGGTTCGTTGAACCGTTCCACATACGCGCGAATGCGGGGAAACAGTTCTTGGATGTAGGCAGCGTCATCAATGCGCCGGAAATCGTAGGGCATCGGGTACACATCCGGTTCTTTCAGGAGCGTCTTATAAATGTTGTTGTTGCTAAAATACGTCAATATCGGCAGGTCAAGGGCATGTTTGTCCCCAAACGGCATCACTGTCAACTCTTTGTTCTCGATGATATCACGCTTCCATTGTTGGTAATTTGTCACATACGTGTGTATGGAAGGCGGATACACGTCGTCATTGCCGCGCATCAGGCGCGAGGCCCCCATGCCGGGAAACAACAGTACGGGCGGGGATGCCTTTATTTTAGGAGGACCCCCCATCCTCAGTTTGCCTAAATGTTCAATGTACTTCATCGTCATCATGCTTTTTGATGGTTGGTTCGGTATACACCCAAGACGTGAAATCATCCAATAGAGTACAATTCCAAACCTAAACCCGTATTTCATTGTATATATTGTCCAGTATTTTCTATTTGATTTTCCAAAAATCGGGGCGGAAATATTTGAACATGCGGTAGTCGGTTTGAAACGACCCCCATTTTGTCGCCTCCAAGATGCGCTGAAAGGGTTCGCTGTTGATATAACGAATGATGCGGTCCCCCTCAGCTTCGCTGCGAATCGGCAGGCCAAACGAGAGTTGCGACATGCCGTATTTTCCCTGGAAATCGTTGATGGGGTACTGTTTTTCGTTCATGTTTAGGATGATTTTGGGCCGACCGTACTGGGTGGGGGACCGCTTGGTCGCGTACCGGAGTCCAATACCGTCCATGGTGAGGGTATGAATGACAGGGTACTTGTGCAACGCCGTCTTGTGTTTCGTCAATTTGCGGGCGTCGTACAACGACGAATCGAAGATGACCGGGATGCCCTGCGCCGGATCCTGTACCAAGATATGTTGAATGGTCTTATACTCACCGTTGGGGAGAAAAGGCCACGCGGCCGTGTCAATCTCTTTTCGGTGGGGGGCGCCGTATTCGTCGATGAGTAGAGGTATAGGAGCACCGTTTGCCCTCGGTTTCGCTGTAAACACGTAGACGTCGAATCGCGTCTGCACACGGAAGAGTTCCATGCCGGCCTGTTTCCCGTAGATGTGGAGGTAGTGCAGGCGGGGTCCCACGACCGCCCAGAGCGGGTGTTCCGGGCGCCGCCAGTTGGCGGGGGTGATGAACCCCAAGCACGCTTGTGGGGAGGCGACGGACATGGCGTGTTCCAAGAAGGCGTCCCAGAGGGTACGGTTCCCCGAGGACCCACTGTAGGTCTCTTCTTTAGGCGATTGGTAGGGCGGGTTGGCCAAGACCACGTCGACGGGGCCGCCCACCGCCGCTTGGTCCAGTTCCAAGAAATCGCGCGAGATGACGGGAGTGCGCGGGTATTTTCGCCGGATCTCGCGGACATTGGCGGGGTTCTTTTCGACCAATACAACCATGGTTTCGAGTATATGACGCCGCCGCCGCGCGGCCGACGGGATGGCCACGGCGAGACTCTCCATCAATCGGGGCAGCAGGTGGTCCAAGAAATTGGCGGTGCCGGCGCACGGATCCAACCACCTTTTTTCGGGAGATTTCCACACCGATTTAGGAAGATGGTCCAATACTTCTTGGATCAGGGACGGGGGGGTGAAGACCTCGCCGTAGGCGTCGACGCGATCCGGATTTTTAGGAGGAGGCGGGGGGAGGTGGGCATTCTTCTCAACATTGCCACCCAAGATCATCGTTTCCAGACAATAGAATCGTGGTGCCTAAATATAAGATTTATAGATATATGATATAACCTTTGAGACCACCCACGCGCATATATAACCATGTTTTCGTATTCATTCGGCTTTGATGCTCAAATGGTGGATGCGGCCTACCCTGCCTATATCAAAGAGACCTTGCCCAAATCGCAGTTGGGGTACGGTACCAACAACGTCTACCCCCAATTTCCGCCTAAAATGCAGGATGCGCGTTCCGTGATTTCTTCTTGGAACGCTGAATCTGTCCTGGACAAACAGTACAAGGTAAAATACGGCGAAGAATTCCTTCAATCGGCGCCGCTGAACCCCAATTGGATGTACCGCCGGTATTTACAAAAGAACGCTTACGAGGTGATGGCCCAGAATTTCCAGGAGACGGCCAACGACACGGGCTCGGCCATCCCGTTGGAGAACCGCCAGGCACCGTCGCAACCGGACAAGAACATGCCCTTTTTCTACGGGTCTCTGAGCGAGACGACGGAACCGGTGGGGTACGAATCGAGTGACCTGAAGAGTTTGTATTTGACCCGCGAACAGTTGAACGCCCGCAAGTTTGCCCCCACCGTGAATTGAAACGGTTGAATATTCGTCGGTGTAAATCACATTGTATCTTATACAACGTGATTGTTGAGGGGTTTTAAAACAGTTTCTCGAATTGTTCTGTCATGTCCGGACCCCAAGATTATTATGACAGTGACGACGAAAATATGGGAATAGACTCCCCCGAGAATCTGGTGATTCAATTGATTGAACCGCGACAACGGGTTTTATTATACGAAATTGATGACAACCGCAACATCAAACGGTTGACCGTGGACGGGGCCTACTGTCCCCCCAACATGATTGACGAAATATTCGGCTCCCCCAACACGCATTTTGATTTTCCTCCTGAATTACGTGAATTGACGGTACGAAAATTATTGAATATAAATAATCCGGCTGGTCAACCGTTGACGCTGTATTTACCGCCTTTGCCTCCCACGTTGGAGATTTTTAGATTAAGATTCACGGATGTCCAGAGTTTGCCGAATTTAGGCGAGTGTGTTCACATAAGAGAATTGTCAATCAACGACAACATGAATATTGTGTCGCTGCCGGATTTGTCGCAATTGGAACACGAGAATAACATGTCGCTGCGTGGGAACAATTTGAGGATACTCCCCCGTGTCTCGCATCGTTGTGTGAATTTACTATGTGATCTCAACGCGATCAACCGTGTTGACTATGTTCCCCACCCGAGACTGAACATCTACATGCAAGGAAACCGCGGGGCGCCCTATACCCAAGAATTTGTAGATCGTATGCGAGAAATTTACCGTTTACGGGATCCGGCGGCCGTGTGGCGCCTGGACAACGATTTGTGGCAGTTGATTGATCCGGGGCACCCCGATGACCCCACACAGCCATGGATCAATACGCTCTATAACAGCGACGACGAGACGGATTACAGTGAGGATGACCTGGAATACAGCGACGACGATCACGATGTGGTGGGGCCGGGGCCGGGGGGCGCTATCTACCATGACAATGTGGTGATGGTGCCTCCCTTTGCCAACTTGCCGAATATTCAGGTACAGGTCCAGACGGTGGACCGCATCGACGAGAACCTGCGCGTCTTTGATCCCGTGGGCTACGAGGAACTGCCACTGCACACGGTACTGACGGGCGACGACTACAAAGACAGTGTGGTCCTGCAGTGCCAGCAATCGTACGCGCTGGTGTATTACGACCAGTTGCGGACGATGACCAATTATGACCCGTCGCAACAGAACGACAAGGACGTGGTGTTTGCCTGCCTGAGTTTGCACACCGTCAATGTTTCCAATACCAAACTGCTTCAACCCTTGTTGGCCATTCGTAAATTGGGCGTGGTGGGGGGCTGTGACGGGTTTTTGCCGGTCAGCTATATCAAACACATGCTCGACCACCCGGAAAAACGCCTGTTTCGGCTGCTTCCGGACCCCAATTTTCCCGAGCCCTATATTTCGACGGTGTCGTTTGACGCCCTGTTTCGACGGGACCCCGACTGGACGAGTGCGTCGCACTGCCAAGAGGGGCAGGGGGGAGCGCGTTACATCATGGAAGAAATCCGCGTGGTCCCGAGCCGGAAACGCGGACGGTCGCGGGAATCTACGACGCCGGTCAAGGCGGCGCGACCTACAGATGCGTCGCAAACCACCCCGACCCCGACGCAGCCCAAAACGACCACGCCGCCGTCGGCCCCGCGCCGATCGGTGCGTCTGCGCACCCAGTCCGCGGGTGAGCGCAGAAACACGTCCACGGGTGGGCAACGAAACGTGCTTACCCAGTCAGCGGGTGAGCGCAGAAACCCGTCCACGGGTGGTCACCGTACCCAGTCCACAGGTGTGCGCCAAACACAACGCAAACCCCGTAAACCAAGTAAAAAACCAACCCGAAAATGTCGCAAGTATCATATAAGAAAAACCCGGTCTAAAAAACCCCGCCCATGAAATTAGAAACCCCTCTCTGCCCCTACCGCTACATGTTTGGACGTCCCGGCGAAGGGGTCCACCAATACCGTATTTTAGACATTGCGGTGGTCGATGTGGCCTTGACGGTCTTGGCCGCGTGGATCATCACCTGGTTCGTGGACTATTCGTTCTGGACCGTCTTTATCGCGCTCTTTTTGTTGGGCATCGTCGTCCACAAATTGTTTTGTGTGCGCACCAAGATTGATCGCCTGGTCGATGACATATTCTTCGATCCCTTTTGTCGGTTCTTGGACGTCTTGGACCAGGTGGCGCATCCTTCACACGCCTAAAACCCATATATAGTTCTTCATCTATGGAACTATATATTTGTATCGAAAATACCCATGCGCATTCTGTCGTTTGATGTCGGGATCAAAAACTTGGCCTACTGTTACTTGGACGTTTCGGGCACCACCACGACGACCCTCCTCGATTGGAAGGTATTGGATTTGTTGCACATGACCCATGCCGACCCTCCTCCGGTCGATGTATCCTATAGTCTATGTACATCGGTGTTGTCCACGTCGACCAAGAAAAACGTCAAGGTGTGCGGGAAACGGGCCAAATACCAGAAAAACGCCCAGTGTTTCTGTGAAAAACACGCTAAACTCTGTACCGAATGGTTGATTCCTAAACGTGCCTACGAACCGACGTCGCTCATGAAGCTGAAGAATCCGGCCTTGGAGACCCTCCTGGGCCAACATCAACTGACGATGGAAGGTGCCACCTCACGCACTAAGAAGGCCATGGTCGAGGTTCTTGGTAACTATTATGAGACCAAGATGTACCGGTTGATCGGGGAACCTGCGACCCCCGCGGGCCACGCGACCACGGCGAAAACCCTGGATTTGATCACGTTGGGCCGAAACATGTTCCGGGCCTTGGATGCTCTCCCGTTGTTCCAAGAATCGCCCCCCGACGTTGTCCTCATCGAGAACCAAATATCGACGTTGGCGTCCCGCATGAAAACCGTGCAGGGCGAACTCACCATGTACTATGTGATGCGGTTCCCCGCTGCCCACATTGAATACATTTCGTCCAAGAACAAGTTGAAATCCTTTGTCACGAATGAACCCGTGGCCAGCGACAGCAACGCCAAATACAAACAACATAAGCGGGACGGGATCACGTATGCCACCCAGCTCTTGCAACAACATCCGGGCATGCAGGCTTGGTTACCGTCACTGGCAACCAAGAAAAAGGACGATTTGGCCGACTGTTTTCTCCAGGGCATGTATTGGATACATAACTGCCTTGGACGGGCCCGACCATTCCACCCTTGAAATAAATGGTTTAGAAGAATTGTATGTTTACTCTATAATAATTCGCGTTGTTCGAATCATGTCGTTGATTCTAAAAATTACGGGTAAGAATCGTTTCGTGCCAAAATTGTGTATTTACTGCAAGCATTTTATACCCAATCGCCTCGGGGATACATTTGGACAATGTCAAAATTTTCCTAAAAAAGACTACGACGTGGAATTTTTGGTTCATGGCACGGGGGAACAGAATCAGTATTATTATTGCAGTACCGCCAGAGGCTGCGACAATATGTGCGGTAAAGAGGGGAAATATCACACCAAAAAATAGACTTATTATTATGATGATAATAGTATAATACGACTATCATCATCATTAGCATCATTAGCATACCCCCATCCGCGCTCATGAACTCCACGGTCCTGACCGCCTCATGTGCCTTGTATAGGACCTCTCTCCCCCCCGAAATACTCATCATCATCAAAAACTACGCTTTTTACAACCAGGATTCCGTGGAATATGCCCAGATGGTGTTTCACAAACGCATGACGCGGATATGGCAGCAAATTGACCGGGCCGCCTCGCGCAAAAATGGGTTCCATACTCTCGGTTACAATGACGTCAATGATGAACATTGGATATTTGAAATCGAGCACGAACCGCAATTTGAAGCCATCAATTGTCGGCACTGTGGCAACTACATGCTGACCATGAGCTGGGAACTGTTTCTGGCGTTGCCCGAACGCTGCATGTGTAGCTGCGACCGGGGACTGGGTGGCCTGTACAATTTCTAATATAGGATTTACGCCACCTACGCCGCCGTTCCGTTGACGTGCGACAATCCGTTCACGTGCGACAAGTAGAGTTGGGCCAACAGGGCCTCGTATTTAGGCATAAAGGCCCCCGGATTCATCAGCCGTTGAAACCGCTGATGAATGGTGCCCCGGTATTCTTGGACCCCCACGCCCCGGTATTCGGCCTGGCGCGCCGTGTCCTTTGACAGCCCCACCGCAATCTTCACATACTCGGCCACATCGCTCCCAATCAGTTCGGGGCATCCCATGCCCGTCAAGATGGACGCCGTCACGTTGTGCGCATGCAAATGCGGATGCGACCTCGTCACCACCGGAATCGAATTGTAGAGGGCGTTGCACGACGTCGTCGTCCCTGAATAGGGAAATGTGTCCAAGAAGATGTTGATATGGGACAACCACAAATAGTATTCCTCCGTCGACCCGTATTTAGCAAAGACGACGCGGTCCGGGTTCACCGTGCTCGACGGTCCAATCAACCCCAACTTTTGCCGGTACTTGTCGATGTGGATGGCGTCGTCTTCCACCGTACTCAATTTAATCAAGAGTTTGGTATGGGAGGTCTGTTCCAAGATTTGGCGCCACGCCCCCAACACCTCGTCGCTGTTCTTGGATTCCCGGTTCATCGCGCCCAACACGATCCACGGAAAGAGCAAGGACGACATCCGCATGGCGGGGAAAGGCTCCGTCTGGGCCAACGGTTTGTACAACAAGAAACACCGCGGCAAGTAGAGCCGGGTTTCGGCGTACCACTGGGCCGACGTCGGGGGGTCGGCCACGTGGTCCGTGATCCGGTATTGGACGAGGTTCCGGGACCCCACCGAATTGGGGAAACCCAAATACCCGATTTGGATCGGCGCCGCGCGCTGGGCCATCACGTCCAAGCGATGGTGTTCGGTGAACCCATTCAAATCAATCAAGATGTCAATCTGCAGTTCACGGATGAGTTGCGCACATTCTTGGGTAGAGAGGCCCTGGATGTTCACGGCCCGACACCGACCGTCCCACCACGGACGGTATTTAGGATCGTCTTTCCAGGTCGCATAATTTTGCGATACCAAGACGATCACCTGAAATACATCGGTATTATGATGTTCCAAGATCGGCAAAATAAAATGCGACACGGCGTGCTGGATGAAATCGCTGGACAAGTAGCCCACCGTGATTTTGGCCCTCGGCGCGATTTTAGTCGGGCTCGGCACTCCCCCGACTTCCAGTCGGGGAAAATAGGTGTCCACGTGCTGACAGAGTTCGCGCCGTTCCTCCATGGAGTGGTACATGTAGTCATATATCAACATGTTGCTGCAAAACACGTTGCATTTGGTCTTCATGTCCACCGTGGTTTCTTGGAGCATCGAATGACACAGACTGAAATTGCGGCGCACCAGGTCGTTGATTTGGTCGAAATTGGCCATCCGGGTATACATGATCAAACAATTGTTGTAGATTTGATATTGGAGCTCCTTGTTGTCCGTTTGCGAGGTCAACAGTCGGGTATAAATGGTCTCGGCCTGATGCAGACGGTTGGTCTTGATGTAGAATGCCCCCAAGAACAGGAGCCACCGGGCGTCCACCCGTTCTTGGGCCAAATACTGTTTGAAAATGTCTTCGTTGGTGTCCATCAAATACTGGGCGTAGGCGGTGAAATTGCGATCAAACATAATTTTGAAGAAATCCAGGAGATTTTCTATATGACACGGATGCAAGTTGGACAGGGGGGTGGTGGGACTGTAGGCGAATTCGCGAAAGGCGGCTTGGAACCAGTAGCAGGCGCTCACGAAATTTTCGGGCTGGTGCTGCAGATAGACGCATCCCATGTAATAATACAATTCTGCGCGACGGGGGAAGATGAACAAGAGTTTGTATAGGATATCGTGACTGAGGGAAAAATCGGCCAGGTGTTGGTTCAGGAGTTGCATGCCGACGCCGTACCATTCTTGGACGAGGGGATCTTCTTCGGTGAGGGGGAATGACGCCATGATTTTTTCATAGAGTGCATGAAATCGGTTCAACATGTTGGAACAACCTTTTTTGGGATACCATACAAGATGGTTTTGTGTATATATGGATTTTTTCGTAGAAATATAAATATTAATTGATACCCTTAAGATATTAGCATTCAAACCATGGAAGTCATTGATTTGGGTCTTAAAGACATGGAACCAATTTCGTTGAATTTGGACCAAGATTCGCGACCTTCGGTCAATTTTGGTCCAGGAATTGAATTATTGATGAACGAGAAGAAGAAGAACAGTTTTTCCAATACCAACGTTGATTTAGGCGATTTGGACAAATTGGAGGAGGATTTGAACGAATTGTCGGGGGGTGCCTCTGTTGCGGGATCCTACAGCAATGCTCCGGTGTCGGGGTCTGGCGGTGGAACCAAATCCTTGAGTTTTGGCGGGGGGATCTCCAACATGTTTGGGTGGGGAGGCGGCGGCGGCGGCGGTGGGGGCGGTGCCCCCAAGGAAGAGCCGGGCATCAAATTGAGCATGGAAGACATCAACGATTCCGGTTTAGGCGAGGCGACGGCCCAAAGTTTTAGCGGTTACAACAAAAGCCACGACGGATTTAGCAAATTGAATACGGAGATTCCCATTGAATATTCGAATAGCGGCGGTTCACGCATGAACGACCGCGAGAAGCGGCGCAAGAAGCGCCTGATGATCAAGAAGTTGGAAGAGTGGTATGAGAAGGGGGTCATCAAGCACACGTCGCATTTCAACATGGATTCGAATTATGAGGAAGTCGAAGACGAGTATGAGGGGGCGATGGAAGACAAGCGCAAGAAGGACAGCGTCAAAATTTACGGGTGGTGGTTCATGACGTTTGTGAATTCGGTGGAGTACGCGAACGCGGCGTTCAATCCGTTTGACCTGAATTTGGACGGGTGGGGCGAACAGGTCAACGAGGATTTGGATTCGTACGAGGAACTGTTTGGGGAACTGTACCAAAAATACAAGGGTGGCAAGATGGCGCCGGAAATTGCGTTGTTGTTGAGGTTAGGGTTTTCGGCGGCGGTGGTTAATTTCACGAACAAGGCCCTTTCGACGGCGACGCCAGCGTTCAATGACGTGATTCGCCAGAGCCCGGAACTCATGAAGATGTTTACGAATGCGACGGTGCAGTCGATGAGCCAGGCGAGCCCGGGATTCAACATGGCCAGTTCCATGATGAACAACCGGGAACCCGACGTGAATACCCAGTTTGGTCCTCCCCCGGCGCCCGTGGCGACGAAGAACCAGGCGCCTCCTCCGCGGAACCCCATGGCAACTATGCAGTTTACCCAGCGTCCGGACATTGCGGCGGCGCGCGGCCCCATGTTCCGCGAACCGGGGGTGGACATTCAACAGAAATCGGGGCTGACCCCGCAATCTATGCCTTCCCCGGCTCCGGCCCCCCAGAAGCGTCCGGAAATGCGCGGCCCCCAAAACATGGATTTAGATCAAATCCTGTCGGGGCTTAAAACGCGCGAGGTCAGTCTGCAGGAGGAACCCAAGACGGTACCGAGTGGGCCGCCTGTGACCTCGACACCTATGAACATCCCTGTAGCCACGGAGGCGGCGGCAGCGTTTCCTGTAATGGTTGAACCTGCTCCTGCCCCGGCATCGTCCAGCATTTTGAACGAGAACGATTCGATGATCAGTATTTCGTCGTTGCGTGATATGCAGAATGCGTCGATGCCGAAGCGGTCCCGTCGCAAACAACGCAGCGACCGTAATACGGTATCGCTGGATATCTAAGATATTTAAAACAGCAAACCGCCACGCGGTAAACCGTGATACGGTAAACCGCCACGCGGTAAACCGTGATACGGTAAACCGCCACGCGGTATCGCTGGATATCTAATCCAGTTGAACCAACGGTATGATGGAATAAGAGTTGGATCGACGGTGCAAATCTTCATATAGGAAATGATCCATTTTATCTTTAGCCTCCATGAGATGATCGGGAATATGGCGAATGAATATGGCGGACTGAGTCATGTCAGTGATAATCATATCGTTCAATTGTTCCTTGTTTAGTTTATCAAACATGGTTTTGGGGGGCGCCACGGCGTCAGGACTCGGGGACCGCAAACATGAACACGGAACTTCTATGTGATATTCATTCAGGGGGTTGTCCGGACACACATGAGACCGGGGTTCGTTCTTGGTAAAACTGAGATAGGAATAAAAGGATACTTTACTCACGAATCTCACTTTGGTAATATGAATGCTATTGGTCGAATTAAGAGGTGGTTTGGAATCCTGTTTAGGCACGACGACATCCACATTAATTTTACAACTGTTGCCCATAATTACTATGCTATATTTAGTATAGTAATTATACTTTATTTTGAATCGTGGGTGGATCAAATACTCATCATATGCCTACTTGAACCCTAAATATTCATGCTATATATAAGAACATTGATGCCGTACACCATTACCCAGTATACGCGTGACCGTGCCAAAGAATTGGGCGTCCAGGTCAAACATTCCACGGACCCTTCGAAGAAGATTGACGTGTTCAAGGATGGCAAAAAAATCGTGGCGTGCGGGGGCATGGGGTACAACGATTACCCGACTTATATGAAAAAATTTGGCAAAGAATATGCGGACGAACGCCGTCGCTTGTACAAAATACGTCATAATAAAGACCGCAAGACCCCTGGCACGGCCGGGTATTATGCCGACAAATTGCTGTGGTAAACCCTTTGGGTAACCCTTTGGGTAACCCCTTTGGGTAACCCCTTTGGGTAAACCC
>Ga0209400_1001086_pt1 | contig 23016 bp, 19 predicted proteins | sample M_130807_EF_Meta_FD_187313 | JGI IMG/M metagenome (GOLD analysis project Ga0209400, IMG submission 187313) | Freshwater microbial communities from Lake Montjoie, Canada to study carbon cycling - M_130807_EF_MetaG (SPAdes) (version 2) | ecosystem: Environmental > Aquatic > Freshwater > Lake... | reverse complement strand
AAATGGAACCTCTTGATCTAGTGGCCGATTCACCAAAAAATTTAGGTACTGTGCGGCTTTACCTTTTTTATTGTCTGCTTCAATAAGGAGTGCTTTGATATTTTCTACTTCACTTTCGGCACGCAACACCCTTGCAGGCAGTCCTTTCCCATTTTCTAAAAGTGCCTGGTTGTCTTTCAAATTCTGATTTACCAGTGCCTGCGTATTTTTGACGATTTGGTGCGCACTGTATGCCGCACAGTACATAAAATAGGCTTGACGAATGTCCTGGATAAGTGCAGATCGGTACGTCTCTACTTGCAAAGCTGTCCATGCTACCTGCTGTGCTCTAATTTGTTTTTGGAAATTGAGATCTGTGTTAAGCAAAGGTAGGGTAGCTCGAAATCTAGCGTCGTAAAAATCGTTTGGAAGTAATTGGTTCGATACGTTTTCGAGCTGTGGAAAGGAGTTAGTGCCTGTCAACCGATTGAGTGTTGTGTAGACCGGGTTGAGTAAGTCGCCAATCGGAAAATCGATGGTTCTTCCGCCCTTGGCAAGCGTGTAGCTTGCTCCAAATTCCAAGGAAGGCAAGAAGTAACTTTTTGCATCCTTCAAAGCCAACAAGCTTTGTTCCAGGCTCGTATTCTTTTCTTTAAGAACCAAATTGTTGGCTAATCCTTCTGCTACATAGTCATCCACTAGTTGTTGGGCTTTAAGAGTGGTTGGTAGACAAGTGAAGCCCAAGAAAACCAAGAGAAGGATTCTTGGAATTGATTGGGTAGTTTTTGTATTTATCGAGAGATTACTGGTGTTCATGATCAAAGTCTATCCAAAATGGTGAAAAATGAATCTAAACCATCTTTTACGATGGTATCTTGTCGATCAGCAAGCACGACCTCACAGCGTCTACGAATGTTCAAGGAAACCATGCCGTGAACAGTGGACCAAATAAGAAAAGAGAGTGTTTCTTCCTCATGTCCTTGAAAATGGCCCTGTTCCATACATTCTCTGATGGTGCTGCGAAGAAATTTAAAGGTTGCTTCTCCCTCGTTCCAATGCAGTGCTTTGGTACGAGCAACATGGTCTATGGGAGCCTCTTTGATAAACATCAAATCGTACATATCTGGGTTATCCAGCCCAAATTGGACGTAGATGCTACCCATAGCTTTGAGACGGTCCATGGGATGGGGTAGATCATTGATTACCAACATTTTTGCCATCAACTGCTGAAACCCACCTTGGTGGAGCGCATAAAAAATCTCATCCTTATCCTTAAAGTAATGGTAAATGCTACCGGGACTGTATTCGATTAAATCTGCGATGTTGCGTATGGATGTTTTTTCTACCCCTTTTTCCAAAAAAAGTGTCTTTGCTGCTGTAAGGATTTGCTCCCGCAATTCTTCTTTTTCTCGTTCCTTTCGTTCTGCTACACCCATGGTATTTTTTGAATAGACAAATGTAATTGAACAGTGTTTAAAAATAAAATAAAGTTTAAAAAAATAGTGTCTGTATTGGAACGTGCAGGTTACTCCTCGGAAAAAATACACAAAAAAAGCTCGATAAAATCGAGCTTTTCGGGAAAGAAATTTTACTAAGGAGGATACCTTTATTAATTATCTTCTGGTTTTGGTTTTTTCATCACCAAATAGAAGCAATACAGGGTCACCCCAGTGATTAGTAATTGCGTTACAACCGATAGAATTAGCGCAGATATGTTCATTGGATTGATTTTTTGCGTTTAACAGATGAATACCATACGATGGCACAAATACCTAGAAAGAGAAGGAGTAATTGAAGTCTTGCAAAGCCCGAATACATCTTTTTTTCCTCCAAGGCAGCAGCATTTTCAGGGTTGGCGATAATCTGTGCTTCTAAGTCTGCAAAGGTGATTTTGGCAATTAGGGAACTGGTATCAAGTGGCCATCCACCTCCTGACAACAAGTTGGAGAAAGCAGCTACCCAATCGTTACCCGCTGGTGTAATCAAGGCACCAAGAAAAACAATACTTAGTAACACCGGCGTGACATAGGTCATGATCCATTTGTAGAACGTTGGTATGCGGATATCAGCTCCTCGAGTTATTTCTGCCCATCCTTTTTTCATACCAAAAATGTAGGTGAATAAGATGGTCTCAAGCAAAGCAAAAATCACCAAACTGACCGTTCCACCCCAATAATCGTATTCGTCAAAGTATCCATACTGGTAGAAAAGTACGGTAGGAAGTCCCATTGCCAAGGACACCAGCCCAAAAGATACAGCACCTTTAACCTTACCCCAACCAAATTCATCCTGCATAAAGCCCATCCACGGTGTACCCATGGCAAGGGAAGAAGTGATACCGGCAAAGAACAAAAGGCCAAACCAGCAGACTCCTGCAAAGGCACTAATCAGCGGCCCCCATTGCTGGAAGAGGTATGGCATGGTCTGGAAGGCCATTCCAAAACCTGCATTTTCCAATACCCAATCCAATCCAAGAAATCCAGCTGCAATTGGGATTACAATCGCACTTCCAAGGATTACTTCAACGAACTCATTTGTAAAACCAGCGGTAACTGAGTTGAGGGCAATGTCTTCGTTTTCCTTGAGGTAAGACGCATAACATTGAATGGAACCCATTCCTACAGACAAAGTGAAGAAGATTTGTCCTGCTGCGGCCAGCCAAACTTTCGGATCTGCCAAGGAACTGTATTGAGGGGTCCACAAGAAGTTAATGCCATCCCAAGCATTCGCATCCGGGAATTCTTCTGAGGCAAATGAGCTACCCATGGTCCATCCACGAACTGCTAAGATGATACCAAAAAGGATAAGCAATGGCATACCGATTTTGGCTACCTTTTCTATTCCTCCAAGGCCAGTGGATAAAATGTACACATTGGCTCCTAATACCAATATATAGGCGATAACAGGGAATAGGGGGATTCCGAAATCTGAGCCCGAAAGCTGAACATATTGGTCGAAAAATGTACTAACTGCTTCCTTACTCATTCCTGTGAATGTGCCGATCACACTATGCACCACATAAACAAAGGTCCAGGATTCGATGTAGGTGTAGTAGGCAACTACTGCGATATTGGTAAAGATGCCAAACACGCCTATGTACTTCCAGTACCATTTTTTGCTCATGGAGTCTAGGATGTATGGAGTACTGTGGTTGCCCAACTTTCCACCAAAGCGTCCCATGCTCCATTCTGTAAATAGCAAGGGAATACCCATCAAAAGAAAACAAATGATGTAAGGTAAAATGAATGCACCGCCACCATTTTGGACGGCCTGAACGGGGAATCTAAGGAAGTTACCAAGCCCGACTGCATTTCCAGCCATGGCTAGAATTAAGCCTATTCGCGAGCCCCATGCCTCTTTTTTCATAAATAATGTACGTTGATGATAGAAAATCTAAACTTCTAGATTTTCCAGGTTGATTTTGGTCTTCTACAAACAGGCGATTTTTGAGGTTCTAATGAAAGGAAAGCCTCGATGACCGCATTCCGTTTATAATTCAAGGATACTACTTTTTTTTCAGAACAAACAACTTATATTCCAGTTGCCACCCTAAAAAACCAAAGCTTACAAGGTTTAATTTTTGAAATGAACTGATTTAGGACTACTTGTAACTCACTGGAATAGTTGAATTTAATCCCAAGGGATCGAATTGTTGGCTTCGTTTTTTACCCTTGTAAAACGAGGATTAGAAATACCTGAGAAGCTTTCTTTTTTTCCAGGGATGGTTTTTAGGATTATTGTAAATCCATAATTTGGAGGGCATCCAAGCCTTGATTGAGGGTTACTTTTTTCCAAGGGGAAGATGGAAATAGGATAGACGTCAGCACCAATTCACCGTCATTGACAAAAACTTCAATCGAAGAAGCATCCAAGAAAATCCGTATGGATTCAGCTTTCCATGACATAGGAGCGGAATGAGCTGCAGCAAAATCCCGGTTGAAATTTATTTTTCCAGCCTTTCGGCGATCCACAGTAACCAAGCCCATTTCTTTGGATACTGTAAGTTCCTCCCCTAATTCATTGGAGAGCATCAAAGAGAATACTTCGTCACTGGTAACATCCGCCAAAATCTCAACTGCGGAAGAAGGAAGAAGCGACTCGTTTTTCGAAATGGAATAGGTTGCTTTTCTGAGATTTTCTAGCTCTCTAGCTGGAGTTGATTTGAGAAGCAAGGTGCCGTCCACATCAAAAAGGCTGATTTCTCTAGGTAAGGTCGTTGCAGAGCGCCAAGTCTTGGTAGGTACCACTTTTGCATAGTCCCAGTTGCTCATCCAACCGATCCACAGGTTTCGATCCTGATCTGTAGGAAGGTTGGCCCAAGTTACCCCTGCATAATTGTCAGGGCCATAATCCAACCAGCGGATCATTGTATCATCAGGAGCGAACAGGCCTTCTTTGAATTCTCCAATAAAATATTGGGTGGCAGAGCCTTTCTGGGGTCCACCAGGGTTCATACTTACAAGAAGCACCCATTTTTGACTGCCGTCTGGCGCTTTCATGGGAATCAAATCTGGGCATTCCCAAACCCCTCCATGCGCACCTACGCCCTGTCCAAATTCGCCCAAAAGTGCCCAATCTTTCAAGTTGGGAGACTCATAAAACTGAATTCTATCTTTAACCGCTAAGGTCATCAGCCAAGCATTAATCCCATTGGCTTTGGTGATCTGTGTTACTTTTGGATCCCTAAAATCTCGTATTCCTGGATTTAGAAGAACGGGGTTCGCATCGTATTTGCTCCAGGTTTTGCCCTTATCCACGGAATAGGCTATTCCTTGCGTCTGGAAGTCAACAGCCCCTGCTTTTTCTTGAATGGCATTATGGTAGGTGAAAATCGCTACTAGGGGAGGGTTGTTCTTTGTTCCCAATTCGGAACTGTTTTCTGCATCGTATACGGCACTCCCCGAAAAAATGGTTCCCAAACTATCGGGAAAAAGAGCAATTGGAAGTTCCTCCCAGTTGAGCAAGTCTTTGGAAACTGCATGTCCCCAATGCATGGGGCCCCACACGGTGCTGTCTGGGTTGTACTGGAAAAACAGATGGTACTCCCCATCGATGTAAACCAAGCCATTGGGGTCGTTCATCCAACCTTTTGCCGGACTGAAATGATAGGAAGGTCGGAACTGCTCCAAGGTGCTAGGCTTAAATTTGATCTCTTGTTGACTACACGAAAAAATAAATAAACTTGATAGGCAAAAAAAGAGGAGGGATCTAATTTTCATTTGCGTTTAATTTGATGTTAAAATTATCCTTTCCAGTTGACTTTAGTCTGAATTCTTCAAGTATTTCTACTTACTTCCTTTTTCTCCTCCGATTTTTTTTAATCTGTGAAGCTTGGTAGCTTTGGGCTGTATTTAATCTTTTTTTATGAAAGGAATCATTTTAGCGGGAGGGTCAGGCACCCGACTTTATCCCTTGACGATTGCGGTGAGTAAACAACTCATGCCTGTTTACGATAAGCCGATGATTTATTACCCCTTATCCGTCTTGATGATGGCAGGGATTCGTGAAATTTTAATCATTACCACTCCCGAAGATTCAGCAGCATTTCAAAAGCTGTTGGGCGACGGTTCCCATGTAGGTTGCCAGATTACCTATGCTGTACAGCCTAGCCCGGATGGTTTGGCACAGGCTTTTATCATAGGAGAGGAGTTTATTGGAAAAGATAAAGTTGCCCTAGTGCTAGGGGATAATATTTTTTACGGTTCAGGCTTGCACAAGACGTTACAAGAAAACACCAATCCAGACGGTGGAGTGGTATTTGCCTACCACGTCACCGACCCAGAGCGCTATGGGGTAGTGGAGTTTGATGCCAATCAAAAAGCAATCTCCATCGAAGAAAAGCCAACCCAACCCAAGTCAAACTATGCGGTGCCGGGCTTGTATTTCTATGACAATGAGGTGGTGGAAATAGCCAAAAACATCAAGCCAAGTTTTCGCGGCGAATTGGAGATCACCGATGTGAATAACGAATACCTCAAAAGAGGAAAGCTTCAGGTGGCCATACTCAATAGAGGAACGGCCTGGTTGGATACGGGTACCCATCAGTCCTTGCTACAAGCAGCTCAGTTTGTAGAAGTAATCGAAGAGCGTCAAGGCTTAAAAATCGGTTGCATCGAAGAAATTGCCTACCGCAATGGATTTATTGGCAAGGAAAAATTGCTTGAAGCTGCTGCAAAGCTAGGAAAAAGTGGTTACGGCGCTTACCTAAGGCGCTTGGTGGTTTAATGTTCCTTTGACATGAAACAAAAAAACCTCCACTGGGAGGTTTTTTTGTTGGGATGGATGGCTTTAGATGATTTTTCGAACTTTGAACCAGATAAAGATTACCACTGAAATGCTAAGCATGGCCCCCCAGGTGAGGTAATAGCCATATTCCCAGTTCAGTTCAGGCATAAACTTAAAGTTCATCCCATAAACGCCCACAAGAAAGGTCAGAGGTAGGAAAAATGCCGAAAAAACAGTCAAAAGCTTCATGACCTCATTGGTCTTCTGCGAATTACTAGACAAGTAAATGTTCAACAAGGAGTTGGCTTCATCCAGAAAATCTTCGAATTGAAGGATAAGACTGGATACACTTTCCTTTAAGTCCTGAAGTTGCGCTTCGTTGCTTGGCTGTACGCTGAGGTGCAGTAGCAATGTTTGAGTCAAGTGAAGTACCTTTTTGCAGCCACGGGCTTTTGCTTTCGCAAAATAAAGTTGCTCTACAGAGAATCGTTTTTTACGGCCGAGGAAAACATCACTTTCGAAATGATCCATTTGTTCTGACAACCAATTGGCAGGAGCCTCATAGGTTTCAATCATTTTTTCGATGATTTTTAAGATAAGGGATTCTGGGTTTTCAAAATGTCCGGAAATTTCACCCAAGAATTGAAACGGCTTTTGATGCACCGAAATCAGAATTTCATCTGTGAAAAAGAATCCAATCTTATTGCTTAGCTCAGGTATGGTCGTAAGTTTTCCATTTGGCTTTGCACTAAATGCCCTCAGAAGGAGAAAAGTAAATTTCCCCACTTTTTCCAGTTTGGGTAAGTGACCCACTTGTACTAAATCTTGATGTAGGTGAGTATTTAAACCGTAGGGTTTGATGAATTCTGTAAGCTCGGCTAGTTTGGGATTTTCTAAATCTATCCATTGAAAATTTGCAAAATCAATTCGGTTTTCTTTCATGACCTTCTGTTTATATTCTAGTCCTCAAGTTCATTTAACGTGAAACTAAGGAAAGACTTTTTCTTAAAATTTCTCCCATGGAGCTGCACTTCAAAAAGTCCTTCGTTTGGTAATGCTTGGCGAGTTCGTTTTTTAGCTGATCTACATGGGATTGAGGTGCAAGCTGGTCATTTTCCATGGTTTGAAGAATGTCTTCCAATTCGAGATGGGAGGACTTCACACGGGTAGCGATTAGCGCGCGTTCTTCACGTTGGTATTGACGCATGGACTCGGGCGTGATTACATCCATTCCCAATTGAATCAAGGCATTATTTTCTTTGAAATACTGGGGTAGGTAGATGGATTTTTTTGACTCGTAGCACTGTTGATCAAAGTCGATGGCACGAATGCGGTAGTGCGTTTCTTCAAAATCTGGGGTGACATCAATGACAAAGTTGGAAGAATGCATGTCTCCCAGTAGGCGAACGAAGCAGCGTTCGTTGAACTTTACAAATTCCTTCGCCAATCGGATGGGGTTGAGATTGGGGTCTGACATGTGGAGTCGCATAAATTTCTCCCCAGGAATTCCCGCAATGTGTTCCTCAATGAGCGTGTTTTGATGCACGAGGTAGCTAATTCGATTCGGGGAAAGGAGATCTTCCAATTCCAAGCCATAAACCCGTGAGGCGTCCGCATTTTTGATGTAGAAGTAATCAAAGTTGTCATTGATTCGATTGACCATCCGCACGCGAAAAGGCTGCGTATTTCCAAAGACACAAAGATCAATTCGATCAATGTACAGGTGCTCCATCACCGAAAGATCTCCACCTGCTTTAAGCAAGGCGTAAATTTTCTTTACATTCTGATGGATTTCTTCCCTATCACTTTGATCATAAAAGACAGTTTCCCAATAGGTATCTTGTTCCTTCGAATCGTAAAGTGCAATGGAGTTGGTGTATCGGAGCAGCTCGTGGTAGTGAATCGGGATATCTACTTCTCTGCCATACTGGGTGAGGTAGCGTCTTAAACCAGCACCAATCGGATAGATTATCTTTTTTTTGCTGATCAGAGCCATCTCAAAATTTGGTTTGTTGGCTCTTGTTTAGGTTGCGGTCAAAAATAAAGGGCCCAAAGGGCAAAACTGCAGCAACCAATGCAAAAAAAGTGCGACTAAAGTTCCACTTTAAACTTAAGGCGGTTGGGAATACCACATAAATGTAGACTACAAATAAAGCTCCATGGACCCAACCTAAATACTTCACAGCAAGTGGCATGTCAAATCCATATTTTAAGGGCATAGCAATTCCGAGAAGTAGGAGGAAGGACAGGCCTTCGGCCAAACTAATCCATTTAAACCGCTTCGCCCATTTGAGTTGTGAATTGTTCATTTAGTACCTGTGCTTAGGTTGAATAGGAGCTGAAGTGCTCCCCAAAGTTGTCTTTTTAATCCCTTATCCTCGGAAATGGAAGTAAGCGCATCAGCAAACAGGTATTCTGTTTCTTCCTCCGTATGGATTTCATACGAACTGATTGGGAGCTGGTTGATTGGATGCTTGATCCGTCCAAATTTGAGCACCACATGGGCATTGAGTGCTTTAAAATCTTCCATGCTTCGATTTTCTAAGTTTTCTGCAGCAAGCAAACCGACCTCCGACATGGAATGTCCACATGCATTGAGCATTTTGACTAGCATATCCATGACTTCTGGGTTGAGATTTGTCTCTTCATGGATCACCAATATGCCCTTTGAAAAATTACCCTTGATAAGAATTGGCTCTTCAACCGATTCCATTTTAGTTTCCTGATCAATAGGCGTTAATGCATTGGTAGCTGTATTTTCACTTGATGAAAAAGCAACAGGCTGTTCTACAGCTGACATAGCCTCCTTACCACCGGAAACCTGCAGCGATTCTGCTAATCTTTTTCGATCGGCCTCCAATAGAAAAATAGGTTCTTCTAAAAATGCGCTGAGGGATTCTAGGCTGTCATTTTCCATGGTTAAAGTTGGTAAAATTTTACCCATTGGCAAAAACTTGGTTTTGGAAGCACATCTCAATTGATAACTCAGTCCTGCTGCTCAGTTCATTTTTTGATTGGAGTTTCATCACAATTCACATCCCCAACCACATATTGCAGTCCATCTAGAAAAAATTGAAGCAAAGCAGGGTTTTCAAAGCTTTGAGCATTGTGGGAAGGAGAAATGTACATCACCTTGCCCTTACCTTCTGGGCGAATCCAAGCGACATAAGTTTTACCACTTTTTAGTTCCTGGTTTGGTCGCTGACTATGGATCTTAGCATTGTCAAAATAAAGCAGAGGAGAAAAATTCAACTTGGCATACGCGTTTTTGTAAAAATAAGGTTCGTCCACATGTGAAAAGCCTTCTTTTGGAAATGCGGCAACCAAGGGATGGCTGGGGTTCTCCAACTTCACCTGCACCTGCTGCTGTGGAGGGTGGTAATCAAAGCTAGCGCCTACTAAGTCACTGAACTTGGAAGAGTTGTTCAAAGTGGTAATGCCTCCATGAAGCAGGAGAAGGCCACCGCCCTTTTTTACAAATTCAATGACATTGGTTTCAAACTCCTGTGCCTTAGCCATCAAAAGTGCGGAATCTGCGGTTGATTCTGCGCGGAGTTGATCCCAAAATAGGTGGCGATTGTCAGGCTTGGAACAGGTGTTGTTTAGGACGATGGCATCGTAGTTTGCTAGGGATTCCTTTTCAAATTGGTGAATGTCCTTGCTTGCAGTCATGGCAAAGCCATTTGATTTGGACCCTAAGATTTTGAAAACTTCTTCGGTATGGGGAATGACCCAATGTTCAAATCCGGTGTGTAGTGAAAAAAGGAGGATTTTTTTTGGTGAAGTACTTGGAAACCGGGTTTGGGAGGGAGCTAGTGCTTCTATTTTCTGTTTCCAGGCTGCTGTTAATGGAATAACTGGTAAATCTTGACCAATAGTCAAATTCGGAAGAAGTAGAATTGACAGACCAACTAGTAGTTTTTTACACATAGTTTTGAAAGGCATCGTTGACATATTGATTCAATATACCCTATATTGAATCTCAAAGCCCAATAACCTGAATTTCTTATGTGTTTCAAAAGGATCTTCCTTCTTTTATTCCTTTCTCTTGTTTTTATTTTTCAAGCAAACTCTCAGGAAGTAACCCTTCAAGAATCTTCCAAGGGAATGGACTTTCTCTTGGATGGTAAGCTGGTGCTTAGTTACCAAATGACCAAAGAGCCCGTTCCGACCGGAATCAAGGAGGCGTATAGCAAATCTGGATTTATTCATCCCATTCAATCTCCGAGTGGACAAATCTTAAGTAGGATACAACCAGAAGACCATTACCATCACTACGGAATTTGGGGGCCCTACACTAGAGCGACGATTGGAGGAAAAGAGGTTGATTTTTGGAATCTTGGAGACGAAAAGGGCCGAGTAGATTTCTCCCATGTACTTTCCAAGAAGCAAGCAGGAGGTGCCGCTGAATTGACGGTTCGACAGAATCATGTCGACCTCAAAGCCGCTGCAGAATCACGAATTGCCATGGAGGAGGATCTTCGCATCAAGGTAAAGCCTGCCGACAAGGGCCGCTATCAGGTGGACTACACCAGCACCTTGCAAACTGCCATTCCGGGAGGGATTCTATTGGATGATTACCGCTACGGAGGTGGAATTGGTTTTCGTGCCACGGAGGTTTGGGGAGATGCCAACAGCAGCATCCTTACTTCAGAGGGCAAAGACCGCGCCTCGGCTGATGGTTCCAATGCGCGTTGGATCTTGGTGACTGGGCAATCGGATCATTCCTCCGGAAAAAGTGGAATTTTATTTATGAGCCACAATACGAATCAAGCACATCCCGAACCCCTTCGCGTATGGCCTCCAGGGCAATACGAGGGAAAGGGAAATGTATTTATTGAATTTTGTCCTATTCGCCATTCTTCTTGGGAGATACAGCCAGGCAAGCGCTACAGCTTGACCTACCGAATGCTTGTATTTGACGGCGAATTGACTGTTCAAGAAGCCGAAAACTATTGGAAATCCTTTGTTAAATAATTCCATTGCCATGCAAAGAAGAGATTTTATGAAAAAAACAGCCCTCGCTACAGCAGCGTTTGGGATACCAACCCTTGTTCCAGCCTCTGTACTTGGGAAAAATGCACCCAGCAACAAAATTCAGGTTGCTCAAATCGGTTGCGGAAGAATCGCTCGAGATCATGATTTGCCAGGAGTATGGAAGCATGATGTGGCGCGCATTGTGGCCGTGTCCGATCTCGATAGCAAGCGGATGGCAGAAGGAAAGCAATTTATTGAGGACCACTACACCCAAAAAATGGGGAGTCCCTACTTGGATGTAAAGCAAGTAGCAGACTACCGAGACTTGTTCAAGAGCAAAGACATCGATGCGGTGATTATCTCTACTCCAGACCACTGGCATGCACAACCTGCCATGGAGGCGGCTTTGGCAGGCAAGCACGTGTACCTTCAGAAACCAACCTCCTTGACCATTAAAGAAGGAAGGCAATTGGTGGAGGTAATTAAAAAAACAGGCGTTGTGCTGCAATTAGGAACACAACAGCGGTCTAGTGAGCAGTTTCGCTTGGCAGCGGAATTGGTTCGAAATGGGAGAATCGGTAAGCTACACACGGTTCGAATCGGTTTACCGGGAGATCCTTCCGGCCCCGAAGCACCGGCCATGCCTGTCCCCGCCAATTTGAATTTTGACATGTGGCTGGGCTCCACTCCTGAAGTTCCCTATACCGAAATAGGCGTGCATCCCCAAAACGATTACGGTAGACCAGGCTGGCTGCGTCACGAAAATTACGGCGCGGGCATGATTACCGGGTGGGGGCAGCATCATTTTGATTCTGCTGCTTGGGGCATGAATACTGAATTGGTGGGCCCTCGGTACATTGAGGCCGTAGCCGAATTTCCAAGGTCCGGATTATGGAATGTGCATGGCGATTTTTTAGTGAAGGCCACTTATGACAATGGTATCGTCATGCTAACTTCTGGGACTTATCCCAATGGCATTCGATACGAAGGCACCGAGGGATGGATATGGGTTTCAAGAGGCAGCTATGTGGCTTCCACTTCAGATCCAGTAGCTCAAGGGAACAATGCCAAAGCTTTGGATGCTTCTGATCCCAAACTTTTGCAGACTGTTTTTGGAGCGAATGAATTGCGATTTACCCGTAGTTCTTCGCATCATGGCAACTGGCTGGATGCCATCCAAGGAAAAGCTGAATTGCTTTCTCCAGTAGAAATTGGACATCGATCCTGTTCTGTCTGCCTGGTTAGCCACGTTGCGATGAAGTTGGGCCGGAAGCTGGAATGGAATTCTGTTAAGGAAGAGTTTGTCAACGACCCTGAAGCAAATACCTACTTGAGCAGAAGCCAGCGAAGACCATGGGGAACAGACCTGGTTTTGGCCAATCGTTAATTGACTAATCGAACCAACTCATGTCGAGCAATTATTTGCGTTTTCTAATTTTTATGGTCTTTTTGGGCTCATCCTGTAGTACCAACCAAGTAACAAAAATGACAATCAGTCCAGGAGAAAAAGTAAAGTTCATGACCTTGGATCCGGGACATTTTCATGCCGGTTTGGTCCACAAATCCATGTATCCTGAAGTGGATGCTACGCTGCATGTATTTGCACCGGCAGGAGCTGAACTGAATGATCATTTGGCGCGTATTCAAGGCTACAATAGCCGTAAGGAGTCTCCTACAGCCTGGATAATTAAGCCCTATACTGGTGCAGATTATTTGGAACAGCTTCTCGCGCAAAAGCCAGGAAATGTACTGGTGGTAGCTGGAAAGAACGATCAAAAAATAGATTACATTCTTGAGGCGGTTCGTCAGGGAATTCATGTCTATGCGGATAAGCCATTGGTGATCGATGCGATAGGGTATCAAAAACTTCAGAATGCCTATCAACTAGCCGAGCAAAACCAGGTACTGCTGCTTGATATGATGACCGAGCGATTTGAAATCACGACATTGCTTCAACGGGAGTTGTCTATGATCCCAGCGGTCTTTGGGGACTTGGAAAATGGTACTGCTGCGGATCCAGCGATCACCAAAGAGTCAGTGCATCACTTTTTCAAATCTGTATCGGGTGTTCCCTTGGTGCGACCCGACTGGTTTTTTGATGTTGAAAAAGAAGGAACTGGAATCGTCGATGTGACTACGCATCTCGTAGACTTAATCCAGTGGGAAGCTTTCCCCAATGTGGTTTTGGATACAGCCGACATCCACGTGTATGATTCCAAAATTTGGCCGACTGCCTTGAATTTGAGTCAATTTACCCAAGCTACCCAGAAACCAGCTTTTCCAGAATCCTTGACCAAATACCTAAATGGGGAAAAACTTGAGGTATTTAGCAACGGAGAGTTCCAGTATACGTTGAAAGGGAAGCATGCCAAGGTTCGGGTAGTGTGGGATTTTCAAGCACCAGAGGGTACTGGAGATACCCATTTCAGCATGATGCGGGGTACCAAGGCCAATTTGATCATTCGCCAAGGCAAAGAGGAAGGCTACCGACCGGTGCTGTATGTGAAACTACTACAGGGGAATTCTAGGGAATTAGCACAAGCGGTGAGAAATACGCTGCAAGTAAGCTATCCGGGCATTGATCTGGAACCACTGCCTTCAGGGGAATTCAAAATTCTCATTCCTGACAAGTACCACAACGGGCATGAGGCACATTTTGCGCAGGTGACCGCCAAGTACTTGGACTATTTGCGATCAGGTAACTTGCCAGCATGGGAAATACCCAATACGCTGACCAAGTATTTTACGACGACGAAAGCTTTGGAACTGGCAAGAAAGTAGAGCAATCCAAACTTTCGATCTCTCAATGAGTTAGCTTATTAACCTTTCCTTTTATGTCTAGCTCTACTTCATCATCTTCCGCTTCACCAAAAATCACTGTAGCGCTTGCAGGTGCAGGTGGGTACATTGGGAGTTGGTTTATTGAGCAGTACAAGGATGTCTACCAGTTGATAGGACTGAGTAGAGGCAAGGTGAAGTCCAATCCCTATCCTGAGGTGGAATGGAGACAGGTAGAGTTGTATTCGATTACTTCCACCGCCGAAGCCCTCCGAGGGGTAGATGTGGCCATCTATTTGGTTCATTCGATGTCCGCCTCCACGCGATTAAATCAAGGGAGCTTTGAAGACACAGACCTCATTTTGGCTGACAACTTTAGCCGTGCAGCGGAGATAGCAGGTATCAAACAAATCATTTACCTGGGGGGATTGATTCCCAACGAACCTGAAGAGCATCTTTCGCGGCACTTAAAAAGTAGGCTAGAGGTAGAGCAAACTCTGGGTTCACGAACTGCAAAATTGACCGCTATCCGCGCTTCGATCATTGTAGGTCCAGGAGGCTCGAGTTTTGACATGATCAAAAACCTAGTCCAAAAACTACCGGTGTTGATGTGTCCAAAATGGACCAATTCCTTGACGCAGCCTATTTCTCTTCGAGACACTTTAGAGATAATCAATTTCTCTATTGGAAATCCGAAGGTCTACGATCGGGTATTTGAAATAGGAAGTCCCGAGGTGATGAGCTACCGTGATATGCTTGCTAGAACGGCCAAGGTGATGGGAAAAAAGAGGCTCATTTTTTCAGTACCTGTATTTTCGCTGGGCTTCTCCAAGTTTTGGGTTGGCCTTTTTGGAGATACGCCTCCGCAATTGGTATCCCCACTTGTGGAAAGTTTGAAACATACCTTGGTAGTCAATCCAATTCATGCTTTCAAAGAAAAAGATATGGACTATCTCGGCTATGACGATGCTGTGAAAGTGGCCTTATCGACTACGGATAGGCCCAAGTTGCCTAAATTCAAGTACAAAAAGGGTTTGAAAAATACGGTTCGTTCCTTGCAACGAATGACGAATTTGGGAAGACACAATGCACTGTGGGTAGCTGAACGCTACGCTCTTTGGTTGCCTTTTTTCTTTCGATACATCATCCGAGGCAAACTACGAGGTACTGAGGTCTTTGGATTTCATTTGCTCTGGGACAAGGAACCGATGCTAGAGCTTACCCATGTACCTGATCGCAGCGATAGCCAAAGGCAATTGTTTTACATAACAGGGGGCTGGCTGGTGAAACGGTACGATTACGGATGGCTAGAGTTTCGGGAGGTTTTGGATAGCAAATACATCATTTCGGCTATTCATGAATTTGCACCGCGTTTGCCTTGGTTTATCTACGTCAATACTCAAGCTCGCCTTCACCTATGGGTAATGAATCGGTTTCAAAAGTATCTTGAAAAAAAAGCGGATCTTTGATTTTCGGTTTGCAACTGAACTACAAAACTTAATTTTTATAGCATGAAAACTTTATCTTTTAAAAATGGGGATCAATTGCCAATCCTTGGACTTGGCACCTGGAAAAGTAAGCCAGGAGAAGTTCGGAAAGCAGTTTTCTGGGCAATTGAAGCAGGATACCGCCACCTGGATTGTGCTGCGATCTATCAGAATGAACGCGAAGTAGGGCAGGGGATAGCAGATGCACTTGCAGCAGGGTTGGTCAAGCGTTCCGAACTTTTTGTGACTTCAAAGCTCTGGAACAATGCACACCGATTTGAAGATGTACGGCCTGCATTAGAGAAGACCCTTGACGATCTGAGACTCGATTACGTGGATTTGTACCTAGTTCACTGGCCAATTGCTTACAAGCCAGGGGTGGGTTTTGCTACCCAACGTGAAGAATATTACACCTATCAGGATGTGCCTTTGAGCCAAACCTGGGAGGCCATGCAGGATCAGAAGAACCATGGACTGGCAAAACACATTGGTGTTTCCAATTTCAACCAAACAAAGCTTGCGGAATTACTGGCTTTGCCAGGACAGCGTCCAGAAATGAATCAAGTGGAGCTACATCCGTATTTGCCACAGGATCCATTGGTGGCTTTTTGCAAAGAAAATGAACTTTTAGTGACTGCCTATTCGCCTTTGGGTTCACCTGACTCTCGAGCCGAGAAGCATGCGCAGGATCCCAAACTATTGGAAGATGGAGTCGTAATGGCTAACGCTCAAAAGCATGGAGCAACTGTAGGACAAGTCCTGATCGCCTGGTCGATTGCTCGTGATATCGCGGTAATTCCCAAATCAGTAAATCAAGCCCGTATAGTCGAGAACTTTGCTGCAGCGGAGATCAACCTAGATGAAGCGGATATGGCTCAACTTGATGCGATCGGGACAAGTCATCGCTTTGTGGACGGCACCTTTTTTACAGGACCTAAAAGTCCCTACCGTTTATCTGATTTGTGGGATAGTTGAGAAATAAAATTGAGATCCAAACGCTAAAAAGTGCTTGGATTTTTTTTAATCCTCCAGTTCCAAACTTTCGAGAATAGCTGCCAGCTGATCAAAATCACGTAGACCTGGCTTGATCTCATCTCCACCATCCAGTGCAAACCCATACAATCCTGGCAACTCGCTAAGGGAGCTGGCATTAGCTGGAGTGATTCCAGCTCCTAAAAACAGGTTCAACTGACTCGAAAAATTATTGATAATTGATTCATTATCAATTGTTATGGATTTATTAGTTGAAGTGATATGTAAAGTGATTTCATGTTCCTGGAGATGCTTGATCTTTGGAAGTAGTGAATCCAACTCCTCTAGTTTTACGCGGTAGATCAATTTTTTTCCAAGCGATTTAAGTTGCACCAGAGTATCCAAATCCTCTGACTCGATCCAGGTTAGACTAGGATAGTCCGCGAGAAGTCTTTCAATGGAATAAGCATCCAAGTCCGAAAATTCACCTGCATAATCTATTCCAGAAATCCAGCCTGTAATCTCCTGAAACTGCGTAGGAGAAACATACTGAGCGGAGCCCGCTTCCAAGCAAAAGCCCAAAATATCAACATACATACCAGAGCAATACCGTGCATCGGTGAGGTTGGTAATTCGGTTGATTTTAACTTTTGTTTTTAAGGCCATGGCTTTCGCAGATTGTGCCTGCGAAGGTAAGAAAGCTTGTGGGTAGCGCCAAAGGGTATTTTCACACCTTCGAGGATTTAAGAATCTCCACAATTTCTTTTTTTTCAAATCGGAAAATCAGTTTTACCTAATCGTTTGAATGTTTTTAAGTGGCTTGGATTTGGTATCTTCGAGCAGCTACTGGAGTTTCTAAGCTAAACCATCTGTTGACACATGTCTAAATCAATTTATTTTTTGGTCTTCTTACTTTTATTTGGTTGGACCCCAAAAGGGCTTGCTCAAGATCGGTATGCTGTATTTTTTAAGTTTAAACCCCAAAAGGAATACGCATTGGCAAGTCCAAGTAGGTTTCTCACAGAAAAAGCCATTCAACGTAGACTGCGAGAAAAAGTCGCTGTGGATAGTTTAGACCTTCCAGTTACGGCCGCCTACCTTCAAGAAATCAGTGCGTATAGCCAGGAACTGTTGTATGCAAGCAAATGGTTGAATGCAGCTGTGGTGGTCACGGATGCAGCAGGTAAGAAAAAAATGGAAGGGCTACCCTTTGTTCAAAAAGTGGTATGGATGGCCAAAGGATTTATTTCAAGGACAGGAAATCGGAACAGTACTGGAGTTATTGCCTCCACACCAAAGAAATGGGCGATTGAAGAAAGCTACCGAGAGGCTGCGGCCTATGATTTTCAAAATGAGTTGCTCGGTATCCCTGCGATGCATCAGGCAGGATTTACTGGGAAGGGGATTACTGTGGCTGTATTTGATTCTGGATTCCCTGGATTGGATAAGGCAATTCCATTTGCTCATGTTTTTACCAACAAGCGAGTAGTCGGTCAACTGAATGTGGTTCGTCCTTGGATCAAAGAGGTATTTCGAGACAATGAACATGGTACGCAAGTTGCTTCCTTAATATTCTCAAACCAGGCGGGTACCTTGGTAGCTGGGGCTCATCAAGCACAGGTGATTTTTGCGATCACGGAGGATGTAGCCACAGAATATCCAATAGAAGAGCTCAACTGGATTCGTGCAGCCGAGTATGCAGATAGTTTGGGGGTGGATATCATCAACAGCTCCCTAGGCTACTTGGATTTTGACGAGCCGAGTTTGACCTATACTACGGCTCAATTGGATGGAAAAACCACCTATGTTACGCGTGGAGCTACCTTGGCTGCCAAAAGAGGAATATTGGTAGTCAACAGTGTTGGCAATTACGGTTCTGCAGGCAGCAGTAGCTTGGTTGCACCAGCTGATGCACAAGGGATTCTTGCTGTGGGTTCAGTGAATGCCAGTTCTGTTGTGTCCACCTTCAGTTCTCGCGGACCAACGGCCGATGGACGAGTGAAGCCCGAGTTGGTAGCCTTTGGACAAAGCCCAGTACTGGTTCGTGGTACCGGACAAGTTTCATCTGCTGCGGGAACTTCCTTTTCAGCGCCGCAGCTCACAGCCCTTGCAGCTGGATTATGGGAGGCAAAGCCAAACTGGACCAAAGATGAATTACTGACTAGTCTCATCAAAAGTGGGACTCAGTATGCGACCCCAGATCAAAATTTGGGCTATGGAATCCCCAATTTTCGGAGCGCTTATTATGGAGCGCTTTTGGGGTTGAATGAAAAAATTGAATTGGGTTCAAGTATCTATCCAAACCCCCTTCGTTCTGAATCCCTCTACATTCGATTTGGTAAGGAACTGAGGGTAACGCTAAACATTTTGGATGGTTCTGGGAGAAGAATTGTAGAACAAGTAGGTGAGCGAAACACCATCCAGCAGCCCTTTGTCATTAATTTATCGGATTTGTCCTCAGGAATATATTTTCTTCAGCTGCTAGATGGCAAAGAAATTGCCTACAAGAAACTTATTAAACTTTAACATTGGACAAAACGGGAGTTATGCCGTGATTTGTACCTACTACACCTTAAGATGAACCCTCAAATCGCCCCCTCCATACTTGCAGCTGATTTTGCAAACCTTCAGAAAGAGGTAGAAATGCTCAATGCTTCAGCTGCGGATTACATCCATGTGGATGTGATGGACGGGATATTCGTGCCCAATATTTCATTTGGCATTCCCGTAACCGAAGCAATTCATCGCCATGCTACCAAACCTTTGGACGTGCACCTGATGATCGTAAACCCTGAACTGTATGTGGAGGATTTTGTAAAGGCAGGTGCTTCGATTGTGACCGTTCATGTGGAGGCATGTACCCATCTGCATCGTACCCTGCAAGAAATCAAGCGACTAGGCGTAGCTGCTGGTGTTGCACTCAATCCGCATACCCCAATTGAACTGTTGACGGAAGTACTTGAGGAAGTGGATTTGGTCTGTGTGATGTCTGTAAATCCAGGATTTGGAGGTCAAAAATTCATTGAACACAGCTATGCAAAAGTGGCCAATTTGAAAAACCTGATTCTTAAAAAAGGGGCAAAAACTCAAATTGAAGTTGATGGTGGAGTGAGTGAACAAAATGCCAAACGCTTGGTAGAAGCAGGTGCGGATATTCTGGTGGCTGGAAGTTTTGTGTTTAAGGCACCGGATCCTATTGCTGCTATCGCTTTGTTAAAAAGTATTTCCATCTAATTCTAGTTGAAAAACCAGCTGGTTCGGGAGCATTGGAGCCATTTATCTGATTTAAGCCATGACCTTTCAATTTCGCATTTTCCTTGTTGGTCTACTTTTTTGGGCTGTAACCCAAGAAGTGGTAGCACAAGAAGATACTACACAAGTAGTGCTCACGGATGCGGATTGGAGCAAGTATGCACAAATAGAAGTGATGACTTCAAATTTTATGGCTGAAAAAACCCGAGAGCTGAAGGAATGGATAACCGCAAAGGAAGGTCTAGGTGGAGGGGCACGTTACAACCAAATTAAGGGAGCTTGGGGCAATGCCAAAAAAGAACTTGCAATTGCGTTAACTGAGAAGGAGCGTGCGGCTTACCAAGAGGCACTTGCTTTTCAAAATTCAATGCAACAAAAGGTGATTGCGTTTCAGGCTGATTTGATTCGAGATGAAAAGTTATTGGGATTGAAGCTTTTTGAGCAAATCTCCAAGTCAATTCAGGATAACCCTTCCTTGAAGGAAAAATTAGTTCAAGAAGTGGCACGATTGAAGAAGAAGAAAGATTAAGGTGATTTCAATGGGGTGGAGAAATACTATTTTTTGTTTGAATGCACACCAAAAGCAGTCGGGTGTTCGTTCCTTTTTTATGTACAATCTCAGGATTTATCTGCTACTCACTTTTTTCTTTCTTTCAAGCGCGTCCTCTTTTTCGCAAGACGAAGATATTTTTGGCATTACCAGAAAAGCGAGAGCGGCTAAAAGCGAATCTAGCCTAGGCAATGCATTTCGGTCCATACAGCAAATGTTTTCATTTCAACTGTCTACTGGCGCTGCGCACTATACGATGGGAACAAATTTTTACAAGGGTGATTCAAAAGTTTATCCGATTACCCAGTATCAAAATCAAGAATTTGAATATTATCCTTTGCCGGACACCTTGGCTTTAAGTACCCGCCAATGGATTATTCCTACTGTTGAGGCTGGACTACGCCTCAATCTATTCAACATTCTAACCTTAGGTGGTGGTTATGGCTGGGAAAAAGGAATCTTCAGTCCATTTGAGGGAGGGGCATATCAGTTTTCACTCGAAGGAGCAGGCTACAGTGCAACCAATTACTACGCTTCTGCTGGTTTGGTGTTGTACGATGCAAGTCGACGAAGATTTTTGCTTAAGCAGCGCTATAGAAGGTTCAATGGAGCAAACCCAGAGCTAAAAATGCGGATGGAGCGGGAATACCAGCAGCGTATTCGGCAAAATTACCCCTGGAGCATAAGTGTGGAGGCAGAAGTAGGTAAGGTAAATGTAAATCAAGGAGAACCTTCAGTTCCAAAAGTGTACCTGCCTAATTTGGTGGCCATTAAAGATCAATATACTTATGCTGCAGCGATTCGCGTTTCTTATGATCTCTCCGAGTATGCTTCCGTTTTTGTAAAAGGAAAATACATGCAACGGTCGTTTGAAAATGGCTCTCCTGATTTCACTCCATTTGCCATGAATCAAGAAGTTTATTCGATACAAACAGGTTTTGCCATCAGGACTCCTGGAACCAAGCGTTGTAGAATAAACGGCTGTGGTGTAGTCATGAAGCACAATCACAATGGGGTGGAGTACCGTGGTAGTTCTATTTTCTTTTTCCAAAACCGTAAAATCGGACAATGGAATTGACAAAATAAAACTAGGATAAGGTTTAGTTCTTGGTTTTGTTCCAGCCTGCTTTTTACTATCTTGCATACCGAATTTAAGTTACAGTACGCATTATATGAGCCAAAGAGAAAACGAGCAGGTCATCCCAATAAATATTGAAGAGGAAATGCGTGGTGCTTACATCGATTATTCGATGTCAGTAATTGTTTCCAGAGCACTTCCAGACGTCCGTGATGGACTCAAACCAGTTCACAGACGTATCCTTTACGGGATGCAAGAACTTGGTGTATTGCACAACAAGCCCCATAAAAAATCAGCAAGAATCGTAGGAGAGGTATTGGGTAAGTATCACCCACACGGTGACTCAGCCGTTTACGAAACGATGGTTCGCATGGCCCAGGATTGGTCTCTACGCTACACTTTAGTGGATGGTCAGGGTAACTTTGGTTCGGTCGATGGCGATAATGCTGCCGCGATGCGATACACCGAAGCAAGGCTCAAGCGTATTGCTGAGGAGTTGCTGGTAGATATCAATAAAGAGACAGTAGATTTTCAGTTAAACTTTGACGATTCACTGAAAGAACCAACTGTGCTTCCCGCTAAGGTTCCGGCACTACTTTTAAATGGTGCTTCAGGTATTGCAGTAGGTATGGCGACCAACATGGCTCCTCACAACCTAGGTGAAGTCATCGATGGAATTATCGCTTACATTGGCAACAAAGACATTACTGTTGCTGAGCTGATGAACTTTATAGTAGCCCCTGATTTTCCAACTGGAGGCATTATCTATGGCTATAATGGGGTCAAGGCAGCCTTTGAAACCGGTAGAGGACGAATTGTTGTTCGGGGCAAAGCAAATATAGAAATCAAAGAAGGAGGAAGTAAGGAGATGATTGTCATCACCGAAATTCCTTACATGGTCAATAAGGCCAATATGGTGGAAAAGACCGCCCAATTGATCAACGAAAAGAAGATTGAGGGGATTTCTGCCATTCGAGATGAATCCGATCGCTCTGGGATGCGCGTTGTTTATGAATTGAAGCGCGATGCAGTTTCTAGTGTGGTTTTGAACAACCTCTACAAGCAAACTGCCCTTCAAACTTCCTTCTCGGTAAACAATGTGGCCTTGGTAAAAGGACGTCCACAAACCTTGAACTTGAAAGACTTGATCGTTCACTACGTATCTCACCGACACGAAGTGGTGGTGCGTAGAACAGAGTTTGAACTAAAGGAAGCTGAAAAGCGTGCACATATTTTACAGGGTTACTTGATCGCACTAGATCACTTGGATGAGGTGATTGCCTTGATCCGTGGTTCATTGGACCCAGAAGCTGCCCGAAATGGATTGATGGAGCGCTTTGAACTGAGCGAAATCCAGGCTAGAGCTATCCTTGACATGCGTCTTCAGCGCCTTACAGGTATGGAGCGTGACAAGATCATTGCGGAGTACAAAGAAATCATGGCCCTGATCGAAGAGCTTCAAGCGATCCTTGGAGATGAAGGCAAGCGAATGGAGATCATCAAGACTGAGCTTCAGGAAATGAAAGATCGTTATTCGGATGATCGCCGTACCGAGATTGAGCACAACGCAGAAGATTTCAGTTACGAGGACATGATTCCAAACGAGGAAGTGGTCATTACCGTTTCCCACCAAGGGTATGTGAAGCGTACTGCCTTGACTGAATACCGTACCCAAGGAAGAGGAGGTATAGGATCCAAAGGTGTCAGCACCAAGGATG
>Ga0209400_1001085_pt1 | contig 23020 bp, 22 predicted proteins | sample M_130807_EF_Meta_FD_187313 | JGI IMG/M metagenome (GOLD analysis project Ga0209400, IMG submission 187313) | Freshwater microbial communities from Lake Montjoie, Canada to study carbon cycling - M_130807_EF_MetaG (SPAdes) (version 2) | ecosystem: Environmental > Aquatic > Freshwater > Lake... | reverse complement strand
TAATACGTGCTGACTTACCAGAACGATCACGCAAGTAGTACAACTTTGCACGACGGACATCACCGCGACGCTTCACTTCAACGCTAGCGATCAATGGTGAATATGTTTGGAAAGTACGCTCAACACCTTCACCAGAAGAAATCTTACGCACGATAAAGCTGGAATTGAGTCCGCGATTACGCTTAGCAATCACAACGCCCTCAAAGGCCTGGGCACGCTTACGCGTACCTTCAACAACGTTTACGCTAACAACCACTGTGTCGCCAGGAGCAAAGCTTGGCAATACTTTGTTAGCACTTAAGCGAGCAATTTCTTCTTGCTCAATTTTTTCGATCAAATTCATTTTTAATCCTTAAACATCTTGTTAACGTTTAATCCCGAGATATAAATCAACGGACTTAACAGAGGATGCAGTTAAAACAATTTCACTAAACCAAAAATCAAACTACCTATTCACGACTCAATTTATAGAGAGCGAAGAAATTGTTCATCTTCTCGGGTTAGCAACCCATTGGCTCTGGCCGATTCAATTAAATCTGGCCGGAGCCTGAACGTCAGCTCTAAAGACTTCTGTCGACGCCAATCCGCTATTTTAGCGTGATGTCCGCCTAAAAGCACGTCTGGCACCGATAAATTTTCATAAATCTCGGGTCTGGTGTAGTGCGGATAGTCCAAAAGACCATTCATAAAGCTATCCTGGGTGGCAGATTCGACATCCCCAAGAGCTCCTGGGATCAGCCTAATCACCGCATCCATCATCGCCATTGCAGGAATTTCACCTCCAGAAAGCACAAAATCACCGATAGAAAGCTGTAAATCGACATTTCGATCAATAAATCGTTGGTCCACTGCCTCATAACGACCACAAATAAAGCTCACATTGCCCAAATTCAGGATATCGGCTGCCATTTTCTGAGAAAACCGCTCACCTTGAGGCGCTAAGAGACAAATTGGACCTGTTTTGATATTAGCGGCTTGATGGGCAGATTTAATACCAGTGACGGCATCTTCCAGGGGCTTAGCCATCATGACCATTCCGGGGCCGCCGCCATAGGCGCGATCATCTACCGTCTTGCGAGGGTCAGAACAAAAATCTCTAAGATTCCATAGATGAACACTAGCTAGTGATTGCTCACATGCGCGACCAGTCACACCCCACTGCGTGAGGGCAGAGAACATTTCTGGGAATAAAGTCACAACATCAAAGCGCATATCTGAGTTCGTCTGATTGATTTATCACCAATCACCCTGCCAATCGAGAGTAATTGTTTTATTAGCCAAGTCTACGTTTTGCACTACTTCTTTTACAAATGGGACTAATTGTTTAATTATCTTGCTTGACGCATCGCCAATTGCGATCACCCCATGTGCACCGTTCTCAGTAACATCGATGACCTGACCAAGCGCTTCGTTTTGTAGATTGACTGCATTGCAACCAATGAGATCAACCCAATAATAAGAATCACTATCTGCTTTTGGAAATGCTTCGCGAGCTACCAATATTCTGGCACCCTTTAATGCAAGCGCTTGATCGCGATCACTGATGCCCTCTAGTGCCATGACAACATTGCCGCTATGCATCTTAGCGCTCTTAACTTTGTATTGCGTTAGGGAGGCTTGCTCTATGGCCGCAGATACACCTGCATCCCTGCGCGGGATGAGAGACAACCAAACGGCTTTAGAGGATAGAAGCGCTACAGGCTCTGATGAGTGAGGTCTAACCTTCACTTGACCCTGCAATCCTTGGGCCTCAGAAACGGCACCAAGCTCAATCAAATCATTTAAGGAAGGTGCACTCATTTGAAAGACACCTTATTTTCCCAAAATAAAACTACTCAAATCCTGCCGCCAAAAACTCCACCGCAAAGATGAAGTCTTTAGCAAAGTGCTTTAAACAGCAGGATTGTTTTTGATCAAACGAACAACGGTTGGAGAGATTTGCGCGCCAACACCAGTCCAGTAAGTCAAGCGATCCTGGGCAATACGCATAGCTTGCTCAGTTGCAACTGCTTGTGGATTGAAATAGCCAATGCGCTCGATAAAGTTCGAGTCACGACGGTTGCGCTTATCAGTAGCAACGATGCTGTAAAAAGGGCGCTTCTTAGAACCGCCGCGTGCCAGTCGAATGACGACCATACTTATTCCTTAAAAAATCTAAAATGAAAAAATCTTAGGCTCCAGCCCACCAAAGTTACGCACGGTAGAGCGGAAAACCTCATATTCTAGACGAAAACCCCTACTTCTTCCACCTATTTAAGCGTCTAAGCCAGTAGAATAGAATGCGATAGTGAATAAAAAGTACATATAAAACAATAACTTATATAAATATGCCCACAAAAATCGTACCCCAAACCCTATTAAAGAGGCTCTCTAGAGGCTTCTCAAATAGGCTATTTGTGGTGTTTTCATCTCTGGGCATCGTTCTTTTAACTGGGTGCGCCAATGTCATTCCGCCCTGCAATAGCAAAACTAGTCCTCCTAGCAGCGAACTTCGTAACACCAAGTGGGAGCTCACTCGCTGGAACTTAGCTCCCAATAGTAGTGGTGAGGTGCGTACCCGCCAAATTCCGCAAGGTGAAGCCAGCAACCCTATTCACATCAGTTTTGATGCTAATGGCCAGCGGGTCAGTGGCTCAGCTGGCTGCAATCGCTTTACTGCACATTTAGATGAAGACCCTCGTGGCTTTACATTAACTAAAATTGTGAGCACCAGGATGGCATGTGCACCTCAACGACAAGAATTAGAAAATGACTTTCTGTATGAGCTCAATGACTATCGCAGTATTGTTCGTAATGGCGATCAATTACTGATGATTGGAGCTGATCGAGAAGTCTTGAGTTTTACTCAGCGCCCCAATCTCAACAAATAAGTAAGCAAATCAAAAGATAAACGATTAATGAAAAACTCCAAACTGATTTTTTGTGCTCTCGGATTTTTTTTCCCAGGCAGTGGACTCAACTGCTTTTACTTGCAAGGCCTCAAATCATTTTGGGCTTGGGCGCAATTATTTGCTCTGATTGGCGGTATTGCTGGCTGGACTATCTTAAAGAACGCAAACTTTCATTCAGCGCCCGGATGGATTCTCATCACCTTTGGCTTTATTGCTATAGAAGCCAGTTGGTTAACAACGATTGCCTTCGGTCTTCGCCCTGATGAGAAATGGGATGCGCAATTTAATCCTGGTATCGAAGAGCACCGTCGTACCCGCTCGGGCTGGCCAGTGATTCTGACGGTGATCTTCTCACTCGTATTAGGTGCTGCTGTCATGATGACCTTTTTAGCCATCTCTTTTGAGCAATTCTTCATCTCTCAACTTCACGAAGCCAGAAAGCTATCTCAATAACTCTAGAACTGCTCTACCTCTAAAGCATTTGTAGAGTGCCCGCTTTCAATAATCGAAGTTGCTAAGGCGCCAGCTTGTGGCAATACATTCTGCGCAAAGAAACGTGCTGTAGCAATCTTGGCACTATAAAAAGCGGGGTCGCTATCGAGCAAACGCTCCGCAGCTAAGAGGCTACGAGCCATTTGCCAGCCACCCAACACTAAACCAGCTAGTCGCAAATACGCAAAGCTGCCGGCATACACTGCTTTGGTATCACTCTTTGCATTTGCCAGAATATAAGCAAGCGCCTGTTCAAATGCACCGCGCCCTAGAGTCAATTGCTTCAGTACTGCCTGAGCATCTGCTGAACCACTCGCTATTAACTCTTTTTCTGTATCAGCAATTTTTTGTAAAAGTACTTTTGCAGTAGCGCCACCATCGCGCACTGTTTTTCTGCCAATCAAATCATTTGCCTGAATGGCAGTAGTGCCTTCATAGATCGTCAAGATGCGAGCATCCCGATAATGTTGAGCGGCACCCGTCTCCTCGATAAAGCCCATACCGCCATGTACTTGGATACCTAAGCTAGCGATCTCGATTGACATCTCAGTTGAGAAGCCCTTCACAATCGGTACCAAGAATTCATAAATAGCTTGGCTCGCTTTGCGCTCAGCTTCATCAGGCGATGCATGTTGGGAATCAAAAGCAGCAGCAGCGTAATAAGCCAATGCTCGAGAAGCTTCAGTGTAGGAGCGCATTGTCATGAGCATGCGTTTGACATCTGGCTGATGAATAATCGCCACTGGCCCAGTAGAGCCATCTAAGTCTCGACTCTGTACACGATCTTTAGCATATCGCACTGCCTTTTGATAAGCACGCTCAGCTAATGCAATGCCTTGCATACCTACTGCAAAGCGAGCAGCATTCATCATCACGAACATGTATTCAAGGCCACGATTTTCTTGGCCCACCAGGTATCCGATTGCGCCGCCGTGATCCCCGAACTGCAGCACTGCAGTTGGGCTGGCCTTAATGCCAAGCTTATGCTCGATTGATACACAGTGAACATCATTGCGTTCGCCTAAAGAACCATCAGCATTAACCAAAAACTTAGGCACTACAAATAATGAGATTCCTTTGACGCCCTCAGGTGCATCTGGAGTTCTAGCCAATACCAAATGGACAATATTTTTGGCCATATCGTGCTCACCATAGGTGATATAGATCTTGGTGCCAAATATTTTGTAGGTGCCATCACCTTCAGGTACAGCTTTAGAGCGGACCATGGATAAATCAGAGCCTGCCTGTGACTCGGTTAAACACATCGAGCCAGTCCACTCACCCACAATCATATTTGGGACAAATTGCGCCTGTATTTCTGGACTAGCGGCAGTTAATAAGGCTTCAATTGCACCATCGGTCAACATGGGGCATAAAGCAAAGGATAGGCTGGCTGAGTGAACCATTTCAAAACACGCAGCAGCAATTAACTTTGGCAAGCCTTGACCGCCAAACTCGGCTGGATGCACTACACCCTGCCAACCAGCAGCCGCAAATTGCTCAAAGGCTTCTTTGAAACCAGGAGTGGTAGTAACTACACCATCTTTCCAAGAGCTTGGGTTTTGATCACCGGGCCAATTGAGTGGTGCAACAACATCTTGATTGAACTTTGCAGACTCTTCCAAAATTACTGGAGCCAAATCAACATCAACACCCGCCTGTGCATAAGCAGGATAAGCAACAATATCGGCTAGCCCAGCTAACTCATTCATGACAAACAACATGTCTTTTACTGGGGCTACGTATGGCATTGCCGCTCCTATTGATTCAAATCAAATAATGCAACACAGTTAACTAAGTGCTTTAGTTAACTCTGGCACCACCGTATTCAGATCAGCGACCAAACCATAATCAGCAACACCAAAAATGGGAGCTTCTGGATCTTTGTTGATCGCAACGATCACCTTAGAGTCCTTCATTCCTGCCAAGTGCTGAATCGCCCCAGAAATACCAATCGCGATATAGAGCTCAGGAGCCACAATCTTGCCAGTTTGACCAACTTGATAATCATTGGGCACATAACCCGCATCCACCGCAGCACGGGAAGCGCCTAAGGCAGCGCCCAGCTTGTCAGCCAATGGAGCAATGATCTCCTGATACTTCTCACCAGAACCTAAACCGCGACCACCCGAAACAATAATCTTGGCAGCAGTCAGTTCTGGACGATCAGACTTGGTTAATTGACGACTCACAAAAGATGAGGAGGAGTTACTTTCAATAGCGGCTTGTTTTTCAATCGCTGCTGAGCCGCCAGTAGCAGCCACAGGATCAAAACCCGTAGTACGTACCGTGATAACTTTTATGGGGTCACTTGTTTGCACAGTAGCAATCGCATTACCAGCATAAATGGGGCGCTCAAAAGTATCTGCACTAATAACCCTAGTGATATCAGATAACTGAGCAACATCTAACTTAGCAGCAACACGTGGCAATACATTCTTGCCATTCGCAGTTGCGGGAGCCAGAATATGACTATAGTGATTTGCAATCGATAGAATCTGGGCAGCCAATGGCTCGGCCAATTGATCAGCCAGACTGGCGGAATCGATCTGAATTACTTTACGGACACCCGTAATTTGAGTAGCCGCTGCCGCTACGGTATCAGCTCCGCTACCAGCAACCAGAATATCTACCTCTGGGGAGCACTGCAAAGCAGCTGCAACAGTATTTAAGGTAGCTGCTTTTAAAGATTGATTATCGTGTTCAGCGATTACTAGAGTAGCCATTTAAATCACCTTCGCTTCATTTTTGAGTTTGTCTACTAAGGCTGCGACATCAGCCACCAAGACACCAGCGCTGCGCTTCGGTGGATCTTCAACCTTCAGAGTTTTAAGACGTGGAGCAATATCCACACCCAGATCCTCGGGCTTCACAGTATCAATAGTCTTTTTCTTGGCCTTCATGATGTTAGGCAGAGTGACATAACGCGGCTCGTTCAATCGCAAGTCAGTAGTAATCACTGCTGGCAAACTCAAGGCGATCGTTTCTAAACCACCATCAACTTCACGCGTCACAGTAGCCTTACCATCGGCTACAACTACCTTGGATGCAAAAGTTGCTTGTGGAATATCTAACAGACTAGCGAGCATTTGGCCCGTTTGATTACTATCATCATCGATCGCTTGCTTACCCAAGATAATGATTTGAGCAGATTCTTTTTCAGAGAGTGCCTTCAGAATCTTAGCAACTGCAAGTGGCTGTAAGTCAGCATCAGACTCTACTAAGATAGCGCGATCAGCACCAATCGCCAAAGCAGTTCGTAATGTTTCCTGACACTGCGTCACGCCTGCACTCACCACTACTACTTCAGTTGCAATGCCTGCTTCTTTTAAGCGTACCGCCTCTTCAACAGCAATTTCATCAAAGGGATTCATACTCATCTTGACATTAGCAAGATCGACACCAGAACCATCCGACTTCACCCGAATTTTGACGTTGTAATCAACGACGCGCTTTACTGCCACTAAGATCTTCATTTGGAATTCTCAATATTGATAAAAATTTGCAAACATTTGCTTAACTTCTTATTTTATCCGCCCCAAGCCCTAAGAACTAGACATCAATAGCAGTGGCAGAGCCAGCTTGCTTGCGCAGCTCAAACTTCTGGATTTTTCCGGTGGAGGTCTTGGGTAGCTCCCCAAATACAATCGCCTTGGGTACCTTAAATCCAGCTAAGTGCTGTTTACAGTGGGCAATGATCTCTGCTGGAGTGACTGCAACACCAGGCTTAATTTCTAAGAAAGCGCATGGGGTCTCACCCCACTTTGGATCGGGTTTAGCAACCACTGCCGCGGCCATCACTGCAGGGTGGCGATATAGAACATCTTCCACCTCAATAGAGGAAATATTTTCCCCACCAGAAATGATGATGTCTTTGCTGCGGTCTTTAATCTTGACATAGCCATCCGGGTTCATTACCGCTAAGTCACCTGAATGAAACCAGCCACCCTCAAATGCTTCTTGAGTCGCTTTTTCATTCTTCAGGTAGCCCTTCATGGTGATGTTTCCTTTGAACATAATCTCACCCATCGTTTCACCATCAGCAGGAACTGGCTGCATGGTTTCTGGATTGAGCACATCGATTGCTTGTTGCAGGTGATAGCGCATGCCTTGACGTGCATTCAAGCGAGCGCGCTCACCGATATCCAAATCATCCCACTCATCCTGTCTCACACAAATTGCAGCGGGGCCATAAGTCTCAGTTAAACCATATACATGGGTTAAATCAAAGCCCAGCTTTTCCATCCCTTCAATGATTGAAGCTGGTGGCGCAGCCCCAGCAATCAGGCCCTTCACGCCTGAAGGTACGCCCACCTTGAGTTCTTCTGGCGCATTGACCAAAAGGTTATGAACAATCGGTGCGGCGCAGTAGTGCGTAACTCCATGTTCTTTAATGGCAGCAAAAATATGGGGCGCATCCACGCGCCGCATGCAAACATTAACGCCTGCACGCGCTGCAATGGTCCAAGGAAAACACCAGCCATTGCAATGGAACATTGGCAGCGTCCACAAATACACTGGATGCTTATTAATATCCCAATCTAGTACATTTGATACCGCATTCATCGCTGCCCCACGATGATGGTAGACGACGCCCTTAGGATTGCCAGTAGTGCCTGAGGTGTAATTCAAACAAATCGCCTGCCATTCATCCGCAGGAGCTTGCCAAGCAAACTTTGGGTCCCCTTGTGCTAGTAATTGTTCATAAGTGAGCTTTCCTAACTTCTCACCCGCAACATCGAATTCTTTTTCTTCAGCGTCGATGACCAAAATATGTCGGCCATTTTCTTTTTGCGCGATCTCTAGTGCTTTTTTCATCACTACTGAAAATTCTGGATCAACGATTACAACTTTGGCTTCGCCGTGATTAAGCATGAAGGCAATCGATTCTGGATCTAAGCGAGTATTCAACGCATTCAATACAGCACCCGCCATCGGAATGCCGAAATGGGCTTCCACCATAGGCGGTGTATTAGGCAACATCACTGCAACCGTATCCCCTAGGCCAATGCCATGCTGTTGTAAAGCACTGGCAAGACGACGGCAACGCTCATCCGTTTGCTGCCAAGTTTGCCGCAACTTCCCATGAATAATAGCAGTCTTGTTGGGATAAGTCTGCGCTGAACGCTCTAAAAATAGTAGCGGGGTAATCGGGGTGAAGTTCGCCGAATTACGATCCAAACCTTGTTCGTAAATATTGGCCATCATGTACTTTCAATAACGGTGTTTATTTAATTGGAGCGACTTAAATGTCTGCTAATGCTTTGACGTGAGCTACTACGCTGCGACCTAAAGCGGAAAGGTTATAACCCCCTTCTAAGCAGCTGACTATGCGACCCTGTGCATAATCTTTTGCAACTTCTTTGAGGCGCTGAGTAATCCACACATAATCGTCTTCCACTAAACCCATTTGACCTAAATCATCTTCACGGTGTGCATCAAATCCTGCAGAAATAATAATGAGCTCTGGCTCAAAGTTCCGTAAGGCGGGTAGCCAGCGCTCCTCCACAATCGAGCGCACCACATCACCCCGAGTAGATGCGGGCAAAGGCACATTCACCATATTGTCTGAAGGATCTAGTCCACTGTATGGGTAGAAAGGGTGCTGGAAAAAGCTACACATCATCACACTGGGATCGTTAAAAAATGCTGCCTCAGTACCATTGCCATGATGGACATCAAAATCAATAATCGCGACGCGCTCAATGCCATAGGCTTCCTGAGCATAACGGGCTGCAACTGCAACGTTATCGAACACACAAAAACCCATAGAGCGGGTTGGCTCAGCATGATGTCCAGGTGGCCTGACAGCACAAAATACGTTATCAACTTCACCCTTCATCACCGCATCAACGCCTGCTATTGCAGCCCCTGCTGCACGCAATGATGCCCTGTAGGTATGAGGGTTCATAATAGTGTCACCATCTAGCATGTAGTAGCCGCTCTCTGGAGCGCTGTCTCTGACAAATGCAACGTGGTCTGAACTATGTACTAATTGCAATTGATCTTCAGTTGCTAGGGGGGCATCCAAATGATGAAGGAAGCGATCTACGCCACTGCGGATCAATTGATCATTGATCGCCTGAATGCGTTCAGGGCACTCTGGGTGATGACTTCCCATCTCATGTTTCAGAAAGTCTGGATGAGTTATGTATCCTGTTGTCATTACTCTAAATCCTTAATAGCAAAATTCTTATTTTTATAATCTCAACAAACGTGTTTATTTCTCAAAAATCCATCACAGTGCGCATGAATCTTCGCATCTCCTACTTACTGCTTGCCTTGCTTCTGGCTGCCTGCGCAAGTGCGCCAATACCGCCAACAAAGCCAGACCAATCCATCGTAAACCAAGCTGATGATGTGACTACAGAAGCACGAGTCAGTCAAAACCTGAATGAATTACTCAGCCAAGTTTCTCAAACCCAAGAAATCCCCCTGCAAAGCCTAGAATCAGCTTTTCTAGATGCTAAAACGATTCCTTCAATACGCAAATTGGTATTACCCCCATCGGGCACTTTTAAGAAAAATTGGCTGGCCTACCGCAAACGCTTTATCGAACCTGTCCGGCTAAAGGCTGGTAAAGCCTTTTGGGAAGAAAACCGGGGCTTTTTGAGTCAAGTTGAGCAAGATTCTGGAGTTCCCGCTGAGATCATTGTTGCCATTATTGGCATTGAGACCATTTATGGACGCCAGACTGGTAATTTTCGGGTAAAGGATGTCTTATCTACCTTAGCCTTTAGCTACCCGGAGACTCTCAATAAGCCCGCCCGCGAGGAGCTTTTTAAGGATCAACTCAAAGAGCTCATCCTTTTGTGCTGGACAGAAGCGGGTGGCCAGTTGCCAGCCAAGAACAGTGCGCAAGGCGTCAATAGCGCTCGCTTTAGTGCTTGCTTAAACCAGAATAGTTCTTATGCAGGTGCGATGGGTTTGCCGCAGTTCATGCCCAGCAGTATTCGTAGTTTTGCAATTGATGGTGATGGTGATGGCAGAGTTGATTTAAAGCAAAGCCCCAAAGATGCCATTGCTAGTGTTGGCAACTTCATGAAAAAACATGGCTGGCAGCCTGGCATGCCGATTTCTTTTCCTGTGCAAAGTGATGGCATACCAGCCGCTCAAGAATTAGCCGATGGGCAGCCACAGCTAAAACATACAGTTCAAGAGCTAATTAACAAAGGGATCTTGACTAAACAACAAGGTGACTTGCAAAGTGGTGGTGTTGAGCCTAGTAGTAAAGCGTTTATTGTGGATTTACCTTACCCAGATAAAGATGGTTTAGATCAAGTCCAATACTTTGTTGGCTTAAATAACTTTTTGACGATTGTGCAATATAACCGTAGCTACTTCTATGCCCAAAGTGTTGCTGAGTTTGCAGAGGCTTTGGGATATAAAAATCAAAGCGTAGTGCCGCTAGAAAGCACCACTAAAGCGGCAAGTAGTAAAAGTGCTAGTGAGAAATCTAAGCCCAAGAAAACAAGCGCAAAGAAAAAGCCTAAAGTAAATTAGGCTAGTGAGTTAAGCTGGAAACACACCAGTTGATAAGTAGCGGTCGCCACGGTCGCAAACAATAAACACAATCGTCGCATTCTCAACCTGACGTGCAATACGCAAAGCCACAACTAAAGCACCGCCAGCCGATATACCGCAGAAGATACCTTCCTCTGCTGCCAAACGGCGCGCCATCTCTTCTGCATCAGCTTGCGTGACGTATTCAATACGATCGACTCTATCTCCCTGATAAATTTTGGGCAGATACTCTGGGGCCCATTTACGAATTCCTGGAATTTGTGAGCCCTCTTCGGGCTGTACACCAACAATCTGAATCTCCGAATTCATGGACTTCAGATAAGTTGAGACTCCCGTAATCGTTCCAGTGGTGCCCATTGACGAAACAAAATGGGTAATTTGCCCATTAGTGTCGCGCCAAATCTCTGGCCCAGTAGTTTCAATATGCGCTCGTGGATTATCGGGGTTTGCAAATTGATCGAGCAATCTACCGCGCCCCTCTCGTTGCAGCTGGAGCGCGTAGTCTCTAGCAAACTCCATGCCACCAGAAGCGGCAGTCAAAATGAGCTCAGCTCCATAGGCAGCCATACTTTGACGGCGCTCAATACTTTGATTCTCTGGCATCACCAATACCATCTTATAACCCAACATAGCAGCTGTCATAGCCAAAGCAATGCCAGTGTTACCACTCGTTGCTTCAATCAGGGTATCGCCAGGTTTAATTTCACCACGCTCTTGTGCGCGCATGATCATCGACAACGCAGGTCGGTCTTTCACCGACCCGGCTGGATTGTTTCCCTCTAACTTACCCAAAATCACATTATTACGAGTCGAGCTCTCGACCCCAGGGATCCGTTGCAACTGCACTAGAGGTGTATTGCCTACGGTTTGTGAAATCGTCAGGTAAGAAGGTTTGCTCATCATCCCATTTTAGCCATAAGCAAACCTATACGCGAAAGGGTTTAATTTCTGCGGCCTGCTCCCGAACGCTCTGGCTGATGGCGATTACCAGTTTGAGTACGAGAATGACGTCTGCCAGAGGCCCCGCCCTCTTTCTGAGTCCTACCATTGGGTTCCCGAAAGGAGCTAGGAGCCTCAATGGTTAAGCCGTTATCCACCATCTTTTCTACAGATCTCATCCCAATACCTCGGACCCGTTTTTGCAAATCATTGGCATCTTGAAAATGGCCACCATCCAAACGCTCAGCAATAATGGTTTTTGCCTTAGAGGGCCCAATTCCCTTAATACTCTCCAATTCAGATTGAGTTGCACTATTAACATTGATCGGAGATGCAGTAGCAACTCCAAGAGATGTCAATGCTAAAGTTGCTGAAAGGGCGGCGGCTCTCATTAAATTATTGAAATGTCTCATCATCAATTCTCCAGTAGTAAATAAAAAATCTACGGGCACAAAGTGCGCATAGATCGTTTACAACGAATGGAAATTCCTGCCGTTGACTGGATTACTTGGGATACAAGCAAATCAGTACATTCTGATAGGGATGCTCTATTGCTGATTCAAAATAAATTTCGCAGCACGTTTTATAAATTCTGGCTCAGTTTGATTAAAGCCATGATAGGCAAAGGAATCACAAACGCCACCTTCGCTAATGCCTCCATCAATGATCTCTAATTTAGAAATAAATTTTGGAGATCTGCCATTAATGATGCTGGATGTTGCCGAGACCGGAGTCACCCCACAAGTATCTTGCTGATGATGTATACCTAATACTGGTATTTCTACATCTTGATCAAGATAGGCCGTAGAAATAGTGCCTGCAATAACAATCCCAGCAATCTTTTTTCCTGAAGAATCAAATTCATTTGCATAGTAAGTTGCGGTTGAGGACCCCATACTATGTCCAAAAATCCAAATTGGAAGATTGAGCTTGGCTTTATAAAAGCGCACCACCTCATCGACTCTATTTAAATGATCTTGGCGCCCTCTCAGATTGCTTCTTGTATGACCTAAGTTATATGGGCTATCCACCAAAACGGCATCAATCCCATACTGCGCCCATAAATCAAAAGATCTTATAAAGGTATGCTTACTTTTAATCGAACCATTATCAAAAATCCCAGCCTGACCGCCACCGCCAGGAAAAAGTAACACTACTGCCTGCGGCTTTGAGGTACTAGCTAATAAAGTTCTGGTGGGGGCCTCGTCCTGGTGAGGAACATCAAATACTTGCCCCTGGGCCATAAAGGCAGCCTGGCACAAATACAGTACCAATAAAGTTCTAGCTACCAACAATTCCCTTAAGGCCCGTATAAATTGATGCCGCAGTTGTTCCCAGCGCGACAACTGTTCCGCCATGCTCCTCTACGGTTTTCATCAGCCCAAAGACTCCTTGAATAGAAGCGCTAGCGCTCTTTGCATGGCTAGATGCTGCCTTGTTAAGCGCACTCATGATTCCAGCTTGCCGGCGCCGTTGCTCAGCTGCAAAGGCAACTCTACCCAGCAGCATTCCAGTCAAGAAACTGAAGGCGATGCTCGCGGAGTACTCTAAAAGCTCTTTCCACTCAAATAGGTTCTGTGGAAAAACTGGTGAACGGTCTACCAAGCTAGTAATCCAGCTCATACCAATCACTGAAGCAATCGCAAGAAAGACTACGCCAATGAACCAAGGAAAAAGCTTGTGCGCGTGACTCTTAAATAAGAAATAAGCAAAGGGCAATGGAAGAATCATAGAGATGATGCGCAAATAAATCATTTTGGTGTCATAAACAATCGCTATTAACCAATGTGCTAGCAATAACAAAAGTAATGGCACGATCAGATAAATAGCAATATCTTTTATCCAGGCGAATGAAGACCTGTTAGCGAGTTTCTGATTTTGCTCATCTAACAAGTACTCAAGCTCAGCAATCCTAAGCTCGTTCACCTCTTGACTGGGGGCTGCTACCAACTGTCCTTCTAGGCTAGCAATCTTAGCCATCATCGGTTTAAAAAGATAAAGATCACGACTACAGGTCTTGCAGACGTTAGCCTCTTCTAAAACCTCAGACAGGCAATATGGACAATTCATTATTTATTAACCACCAAATTCAATACTGAATTTGTTTCGCGTCCTTCGGTATCCTTCACTGTGACACGAATAGTATGCGTACCTGGGGGTACATCTGCCTTTACAAAATCAATGCCATTAGCAGATATAGCATTCTTCAAGCGGGGAGTTAAATCCACAAAAGGTGATTTCATATAAACCACTTTGACAGTGCTTGGATCAATCTTGGCATCACCGCGCGGCTCAAAGTTGACCTTGAAATCAAAAGGTGCGGCTACTGGGGTATCTGCCTCTGGCGAGGCTAGCTTAATTGCCGGTCCACGAGAGATGCCACGGGTAGCAAGTGCGCCAGCTGGAGGTGGCAAAGCCGCTTCTTTTGCACTAATTAAAGTAGCAGCAATACTCGCCTGAGCAGAAACAACCAAGGAGGCGGCAAGCAAGATATGACTTAATTTCATAAAAACTCCGAATAGTTAAAAATAATCAATAGCTAGATCTTAAATCAATCCCCTACCACTACAAAGGGTGCCCAGAACAAGGGGTGAGCATAAGAGTATTTCATAGTAGCGCCCTCTTTCATGCCACCCTGGTCAATTTGGGTAAGCATAGCCTGTCTCAGAAGCTCTGCCTTACTAGTTCCTTGAGTTTTTTGCTGATTCTTAAATAGATCAGTCATCAGAATTCGCGAAGCAACTGAGTCCACTGGCCAGTTGGATACTAAGAGGGCTTTAGCACCAGCAAAGAAGAAAGCTCTACCTAAACCAGAGACAGCTTCAGATCCAGCGCCCTTACCCGCAGCAGTATTACAAGCAGATAGTACAACCCAATCAGCATCAAGCTTTAATGCAATTACCTTATCCATCGTTAATAAGCCATCATCCTGATCTCCAGTGACATCAGGGGAAGACATTGCTAATGCGGGCTGAGTTAATCCGTTTAACTCCCCAGGAACTAAACCATGGGTAGAAAACATGATCACTTTGCGATCTGATAAATCCATCGAAGTAACCTGCTTCACGCTAGCCTGCTTATGCAAAAAGATATCACCAGGTTGAGCTCCAACCACCTTAGCAATTTCTTCAATTTCGATGCTGGTATCTGGCAAACGAGGAAGCAGCGCTAATTCTGCTGAACTCACTCCCGCAATCTTAGGTACATTTCTTAATTTCAACGGCATGCCTCTAGTGGCAAGTTGTGTTGATACACTTTTTTGTGCACTTTTTTCTTGAGCACTACTGAAATAGGGATCCCCAAAACCAACAAAATTCTTGCGATTAGGATTGCCCTCAGGAAGACTTCTTAAGGCCGTTAGAGCTGTAACGGAAGGAATCTGAGCAACTGCGATATCTCTTGTAAGCCATGGAACTGACTTATACCCAGCAAAAGCAATTGCTCCACCCTTTGCTGGCTGATTTGTTGCCTGAGTAACCAGCAGCGAGATTGGTAGCTGACCAAGTTCTGCATGCGGAACTACCAACATCACTTTTTTACCTTTAAAGCCCGCCTCTACTGGCGCTAAAATTTCCTGATAAAGCTTGTATGCCAAAACTACATCAAAGGGAGGTATTTCATCGATAGTTGATACACCTGGATCAAGTGCTTTGCGTAATTGCGCTACTTGCTTAGCCATTTGTTTGCGGCCAATGGATAGTTGTGAAAACTGAGCTCCTTGCTTACTAATAGCCCAAACATACCCGGTATTCTCAGAAAAATACCAAGACACAAGTACCTCATCAGCCTTTAATAGTTTCTGGGTTCGCTCGATTGAAGCAGGCTTGGGCTCAACGAGCTCTGCATAATCAGGAAATTTTTTCTCAATCTCTTTTTTAAGTGCTTCACGCTGAGATTTGAATACCTCAATATCAGAGCGAACTTTTCCTTGCACAGCTGGTAGCTGCTGATCCGGTGGGGCTGATCGTAAGCCAGTTAATAATTCAGACAGCGTGTTGATGCGTCTCTGCAAATCCTGCTCCTGCCTTGCAAGGCCTGCCAATTGAGGATCCTTAATACTTGCACGAGCAGCGCTAGCAGTCAGAGCTCTCTGAACGCCACTACCTCTGGCAATATCAGCAACCTGAAAAGCCTGAGCTGCAGCTGATGCTAGCTGAGATGGATCGGTCTTCGCTGTATGCGCCAGGGATGCAAGGTAACTTTCCAGTAAAAAAGTCATGCGCTGCTGCTGTTTGATACTAGATGTGTCATTCTCTGCATCATTTCGAGCTTGATCGATCAAGATAGGCATGGATAGCTTAAATGCAGCGTCTGCCTCAGCCCATTTGCTCTCCGCCTGTAAACTTGCCGCATCAAACGCCCGAATCATAGCCAATCGGGGAGAGTTTTTATCGGAGCTGAGTTCCTGCCTCTTGAGCATGCTGCTCACCATCTCATTGGCTTGATTAGACTTACCGGTCTTCAGCATGGCCAAAACCCAATCCAGATCTCCTAATTGATAGCTTTTTGCCATCTCTGGGTCTGTTTTAATTCCAGCAACCATCTCCTCAAAAACTTGATTGGCCTCAGCGTATTTACCATCTGCCACAAGCGCAGAACCCAATGATCGCTGGACTAGGGCTAGCGTGCTATTAGCGCCTGTTGCACCAGCAGCTTTCACGGTGCTTACGGCAAGTCTTGAAAGAAGCACAGCCTCAGCATATCTTCCTTGCTCATTGATGATGGCACCTAGACCTCTGAGGCCGCGGGCAACCTCAATCGAGTTCGAACCAAAGCTTGATAAAGAAAGAGTAATTGATTTACGGGCATAGAATTCAGCATCAATTAATTTTCTCTGTCTTAGTAGGACATTAGCTAAATTTAATTCGCGATTAGCAATTTGCGTGACATAAATACGTGGGTTATTAGAGGCATCAGCAGCAGATCTAACATCATCTCCGACAACATCAATTTTTGTCGTACTATTTTTGACTGTTTGGTACTTAGCTTCAAGCAAGTACAGTGTTTTTCTAAGGGAGCGCTCGCTCTCTAGCCATTGGCCTTGGCCAGAAAAATAAATTCCGCGAGCACTCTCATAGGCAGCCTCCCAATTAGACCCGTACTCCATATAACCTCGAGATCTTTTTAAACTGCTTAGCGTACCTTCCATCACCTCTAGCTCTTTTTTTGCTGCTTCAAAGTTTCCAGAATTAACATAATATGTAATCAGCAGCCTACCCATCGTCATTTGAAAGCCACTCAAATTAGGCAAAGTAGATAGTTGATATGCTTGAGCTTTTTTAATAAGAGAGATAGCTACAGACTGCTTCCCAACCGAACTCTCCAGGACGCTTAGACTAATTAAGTCATTCAAATGAAGTCGAGGATTAGTAGATGGGTATTGATTAACGGCAATCTCTAGGTTTTTCAGAGCTTCACCAGTATTACCAAGATCCTCATAGGCTGCTGATCGTCTAGTATAAAAATGATTTAGGACTTCATTATCTTGTGAAGACGGTAACGGAATTGCCACTATCCTTTTTGCGCGCTCTACGATAGCTAAATCTGGCTTAGTTTGCTCTACCAACCTAAGGATATCTTTGATATCTCTAGGAGGTGCTTTGATGCTCTCAACATCCACCTCATCTTTATTAGGAGCTGCAAATGAAGAGTTTGAGAATAAAAGTATGGAGCAGCAAAACAATAGAGCTTGCAGTAATGAAGGTTTAATCACGATAATCACCTAGTTTTTATAAGGGCTATATTAGCTCAAAACTAGGGGGGAGGTGCTTGATAGGTATACCTAGCCCTCTTTAGAATTAGCGCCTACTAAAGATGCTCTCTTAAAAGCTAAAGAGGATTGGCTAAGAATCCTGAATTAGCCTCTAACCACTCAATATAGCGACCCACGCCCTGCTCAACATCCAAGAATGCTTCTGTATAACCAGCAGCACGAAGTTTTGTCAGATCTGCTTGAGTAAAGCACTGGTATTTTCCTCTGAGTGCATCTGGAAATGGAATGTACTCAATCGCTTTTTCTTTTACCAATTCCTGTAGAGTCGCTGGTTTTGCTTTATCCAGCTTACGCATGGCATTTGCTACTGCGTGCGCAACATCATTAAATGGTTGTGCACGGCCACTACCTAAATTAAAGATGCCACTGATTTCTGGATGATCTAAGAAATAGAGATTTACTTTCACGACATCATCAACTGAGATAAAATCACGACTTTGCTCGCCCGGGCCATAACCACCATACTCACCAAAGAGTTTGACGTGGCCATTAGTCTTGTACTGGTGATATTGATGAAAGGCTACCGATGCCATACGGCCTTTATGTGATTCACGTGGGCCATACACATTGAAGTAGCGAAAGCCCACTACCTGTGCAGTATTCGCTTTTTCTGCAAAGCGCTTACGCATGATTTGGTCAAATAAGAACTTAGAGTAGCCATAAATATTGAGTGGCTTCTCATGCTCACGACTCTCCACAAATACATCAGAGCCACCGTAAGTTGCTGCAGAAGATGCATAAAGCAGTTGCACTTTTTGGGCTGTGCAGATATCAAGCAAGTCCATGGTGTAGCGATAGTTATTCGCCATCATGAAAATACCATCAGTTTCCATCGTGTCAGAGCATGCGCCCTCATGGAATACTGCTTTTACTTTACCAAAACGACCACTTCTAAAGGCTTCTAGAAATTCATCTTTATCCAGATAGTCGATGATGTCTAGGTCCGCAAGATTGCGATATTTATCTGCAGGACGAAGATCATCTACAGCGATGATATTTTTCTCGCCTCGCGCATTGAGCGCTTGTACAATATTTGCACCGATAAAACCAGCAGCGCCAGTTACGATAATAGTCACTGTAGTTCCTCTGAAGTAACGGTTGCAGTTCCAAGCTTGCCGACCACAATGCCGCCCGCACGATTTGCTAAAGCCATCGCTTTTTCTAAGGGCCACTTGGCAGCTAAGGCAACTGCTAAAGTTGCAATTACAGTATCGCCAGCACCAGAAACATCAAATACCTCGCGTGCCTGCGCTTTAACGTGACTGACGCCTGCTTCGGTATACAAACTCATACCTTCTTCTGAGCGAGTGAGAAGTAGTGCCTGTAAATCTAATGACTTTCTGAGACCTTGTGCTTTATTAGTAAGATCCTCTTCGCTGGTCCACTTGCCAACTACCTGACGTAATTCGCTCCGGTTTGGAGTTAAGACCGTGGCGCCACGATACTTTTCATAATCTTCACCCTTGGGGTCTACTAAGATGACTTTGTTCTGCGCTCTGGCCTGCTCAATCATATGGGCTACCTGACCTAATGCGCCCTTGCCGTAGTCCGACAAAATCACGACATCAGCGCTACCAACCAATTTTTCAAAGCGTTCTAACTTATGAGCTAGCGCTTTTTCGCTTGGGGTCTCTTCAAAGTCAAGGCGAATCAACTGTTGCTGACGGGCAATGACGCGCAATTTCACAATCGTCGGTACATTTACATCAATCTCGAGCTGACTATCAACGCCACCAGATTTGAGTAACTCCACTACACGGTTACCGGCCTCGTCATGACCAACAATACCCAGAATGGTTGTTTGAGCACCTAGTGCTGCTACGTTACGAGCAACGTTGGCTGCGCCGCCTAAGCGCTCATCAATCTTACCAACTTGCACTACCGGCACAGGTGCTTCAGGAGAAATCCGATTGGTATCGCCGAACCAGTAGCGATCGAGCATGATATCGCCAACCACTAATAAACGGGCTTTAGAAAACTGATCTCGGTTCGCTTTTTCCATAAGATTATTTTTGTAATAACTTAATTATGGCGCCCAATGCCGAAGTACTCAATACCTAATTCATGCATAGCGCTTGGTTCATAGAGATTGCGGCCATCAAAAATGATGGGGTGTTTCAGTTTTTGCAACACTTGATCAAAATCTGGACTGCGGAAAGCTTTCCACTCAGTCACAATTACTAGGGCATCGCAACCATCCAAGGCTGCCATTGGGCTGTCGACCATGGATACCCTCTTCAGACCTTCAGGATTACTCTTGAAGTCCGAGTCTAGACAATGCTTTGCTTCTGGCATCGCTACTGGATCATGGGCAATAACCGAAGCGCCACGCTGGACTAATTCTGCAATGATCACGCGGCTAGGGGCCTCACGCATATCATCGGTATTGGGCTTAAAGGCCAAACCCCAAAGCGCAAACTTCATACCTTTAAGGTCTTTACCGAAGCGTTTTTCAATCTTCTCAACGAGGATGTATTTCTGAAGCTCGTTGACTGCTTCCACAGCATCCAAGATCTTTAAATCTCTGCCATGTTCTTTAGCTGTCTTTGAAAGTGCTGAGACGTCTTTAGGAAAACAAGAGCCGCCGTAACCAGTTCCTGAATATAAGAAACCATAGCCAATACGGGAGTCTGAACCAATACCTTGACGTACTGCTTCGATATCCGCGCCAACTAAATCTGCCAAGTTTGCCAACTCATTCATAAAAGAGATACGGGTAGCTAACATAGCGTTCGCTGCATACTTTGTAAGCTCAGCACTCTTCACATCCATGTAATAGGTGCGTTCATGGTGACGGTTAAACGGCGCATAGAGCTTACGCATTTGCTCTTTTGCTCTTAATCCTGCTGGAGTATTTTTAGTGCCAATCACAATGCGGTCTGGGCGCATGAAGTCTTCGACTGCTGCGCCTTCTTTTAAAAACTCTGGATTAGAGACTACTGAACATAAGTCAGCTGGCTGCCCTCTTTTTTCTAACTCTTCTCTAATGGCTGCGGATACTTTATCTGCAGTTCCTACTGGTACAGTGGATTTATCAACAATCACCTTAGGAGTTGTTGCATGACGGCCTATATTACGTGCAGCAGCAACGACATATTGCAGATCAGCCGAACCATCTTCATCAGGGGGTGTGCCTACTGCAATAAATTGAATATCGCCATGGGCAACAGAGGCGGCAATGTCAGTAGAGAACTGCAATCTTCCAGCAGCACGATTACGCTCAATCATCTCTTTTAAGCCAGGCTCATAAATCGGAACGCCGCCAGAATTAAGAATCTCAATCTTCTTAGGGTCCAAATCTAGACAAAAAACATTGTTACCTTGCTCGGCAAGGCAAGCGCCAGTAACTAAACCTACGTAACCGCTTCCAATGATGGTGACTTTCAACTGATCTCCGCTCTTCTTTACATTGAGGGGCCACTAGGCGCAGCGCCCTCGGCTCGTCTTGGAGAGTATGCCTCCCAATTATTACAGCCAGGACATTGCCAATAGAATCGACGCGCCCTGAAACCACAATTGCCGCAAGTATATCTAGCCAAACTGGTAGTACGCTGGCGCAAAATATTTAAAATTGACTGTAGTTCAATCACCCTGTCCGGATGTGCGCCATTCGCTTCAATCGCTAAACGCGTTTCAGCCAGTTTTGACAAGGCACTTAAGCTTGGGGAGTGCTGGATAACATCAGACAACATCACATTCGCCGCTTGAGGGCCCCGAATGTTCATAAGGTGCTTGTGAGTAATATCCAAAAGTTCACCTGATGCTTGTGTTTTTAATAGCCCACACAAACGATCTAGACCCTCGTCAGTTTTTCCTAGTTCGGTATGCGCTAACATCCAGCGATCAGCCAATAAATGCATATAAGCTGGATGCGAGTTAACAATAATGCTCCATGCCTCAATAGCTTGAGCTGGACGCTCTGTAGCCATAAAATAATCGCCCTGCAAAATCACAGCACGCGCATGATTCGGAACAGCGTTTAAGGCCCGTTGAATCGACTCTTCAGCCTCAATCAGATCTTTGCGACGCAAAGCATCCTGCCCTAGCTCACAATGAAATTGGGCGATTTCAGTTTGATGAGATTTACCTTGTAATGTAGCGAGCTCATGCGCGGCGATGATGGCTTTTTTCCAATCTCGCTCAACCTGATACATCTCTAGCAAACTCTCTTTTGCTGGAACTGCAAACTTACCGTCACCTACACGGTTTAGTGAGGCTTCAGCGCGATCCAATAGGCCGGCACGCAGAAAGTCACGGCCTAACTCATAAGCAGCACGATCGCGATCGCGTGGTTTTAAATCATCACGATTGGCTAGGTGTTGGTGAACTTTAATGGCACGCTCAGTTTCACCACGACGTCGAAACAAATTACCCAGTGAAAAATGTAACTCAATTGTCTCTGGATCTAATTGCGCAATTTTGACGAGCGTCTCAATTGCCTGATCAGGCTGCTCATTTAATAAAAGACTTAAGCCTTTAAAGGTTGAACGCTGCTGACGCATGAGATCAAGCTCATCCATCCGATTTTCAAGACGTAGGTCCCAGCGTGATGCCAGCCAGCCAATCCCAAACATGACCGGAAGAAGCAATAGCCAAGATGTCGCAATCTGAATCATGGCGTACAGAAATTAAATAAAAAAATGGTCCTGATGGACCACTGAGGATTAGCCTGAATGTTAGGCACCGGAACCCTCTTTAGGGCCCGCCTGTTTCAGTGGCTTGTAGTCCACTCTCTCTCGCAATTCCTTACCAGGCTTGAAATGGGGAACGCGTTTTTCTGGAATTAAGACCTTATCACCAGACTTGGGATTGCGACCGGTGCGTGCCGGACGGTGATGCAGTACAAAACTGCCAACGCCGCGCAACTCAATACGCTTACCCTCAGCCAAAGCATGAGTCATAGTGTCTAACAAAGTTTTTACTGCAAGCTCCACGTCTCTAGGCAAAAGCTGCGGAAATTGTTCCGCAAGGCTCTCCACGAGTTCGGAGCGAGTAATGGCTTGTTGCTCTTGATCTGTCATGATCTATCAAAAAAAATCGCCGCTCCCCCGAAGGGAAGCGGCAATATTGATTTAACCCTGATTGTCCATTTTTGCTTTTAACAAGGCACCCAAATTGGTTGTGCCAGACTGCGCATCACCTTGGAGCTTGCTCATAGCATCCTGTTGATCAGAACTATCTTTTGCCTTAATTGAAAGGTTGATGACACGTGACTTACGATCAATATTAATGATCATGGCAGTAACGCTATCGCCTTCTTTCAATACATTGCGTGCATCTTCAACTCGATCAGTTGAAATCTCAGAAGCACGTAAGTAAGCTTCAACTTCATCAGCCAAGTGAATAGTTGCACCCTTAGCATCAACTGCCTTCACAGTTCCAGTAACAAGGCTACCCTTGT
>Ga0209400_1001080_pt1 | contig 23045 bp, 26 predicted proteins | sample M_130807_EF_Meta_FD_187313 | JGI IMG/M metagenome (GOLD analysis project Ga0209400, IMG submission 187313) | Freshwater microbial communities from Lake Montjoie, Canada to study carbon cycling - M_130807_EF_MetaG (SPAdes) (version 2) | ecosystem: Environmental > Aquatic > Freshwater > Lake... | reverse complement strand
GACTGTGAAACTGCGGTTAAACTTTTGCTCTTGATATAAAAATCTCGTTGGAAGTCGTCGAGTACCACAATATTACTAATTTTACCGGTACTGGCGCTACCATTGGTTATCAGCAATGGCTGTGCGGCAGTAACAACAGCACCGCTTAGTCTTCCGGTTGTGGGTATACCGAGTGTTCCAACTGGCTGGGTAGCTTTGTCAAGATCAAGAAGCCCTTGCCCGTCTACATATTTGTTGTAGTTAGGAATATTTTTATTGGCGGTTTGAAACAATAATTGTGCAATGTTAGCACCAGTCATTTGTGGCCACATCTGATGAATAATAGCCACTGATCCGCTAATTGCCGGTGCCGACATTGAGGTACCAGTCATTGTGGCCACACCCGTTTTATTGTAGGTAGTCGGCACTGTGGAGGTAATTCCTGTGCCCGGTGCTAATAGATAAAATTGCCAAGTTTGATATTTGTCTTGGCAGATGTTATTAGCAACAACTTGACAAAGAGTAGCCGCACCGTTACTGCCCGGACCTAAATTGTTAACACCGTTCCAGTTACCTGCAATGATAACACGCCCGCCTAGTATTAGGTTGCCTTTGCTGTCTGTAGCAGTGGCCAATTGCCCGAGGCCGCCAGACCATGCTGTGCTGTCGTTGCCTGCGGCCACTACCAACACCATGTTACCAGGCATGGCGTTAGCCCATTGCTGGGCATTTAATCCGCCTGTTGTTACTCCTGAATTTGTAAAGGATGTACTATATACACCTGGGGCAATTAATTTAGCCTGTAGGCTAGCTTGAGATAAGGTAAAATTTGAAGAAAGATTTGCTACATCGGCGCCATTTGCACTGGCCCATTGGACACCTGAAAGAGCTGTGTTAGAAAGTACAATTCCATTAGTGGTAATTTTGCCAATAAGTAGGCCTGCATCAAATGCCACACCCTCAACACCAATACTATTACGTGCCGCGGCCGCAATGCCTGCCACATGAGTACCGTGACCTACACTATCATTGATGGTTCCGCTACTTGTAAAATCTTTTGAAAGTTTAATCCTATTTGAAAATTCTATGTTACTGGGATCAAGTCCGGAATCGAGGATTGCTATGGTACTGCCTTTTCCTGTGTATCCGCGGCTCCATGCTGTACTAGAATTAATAATTTTGTGATTACCACTTTTATAATATTCGGAAGTTTCCCAAATTGCAGTAGATACATTTTGTGCATGAGAATTTCCGACCATTAGTGCAATACTGGTCACCAAAATTTTGAGTTTCATAAAAACCTTTCAGGATTTAAGTTTAGATAACAATATTGTACTATCAAAAAACCCTTTAGTCAAGTCTTGGGTTTGTTTGTAAAGTTGCGGTAATCTTTTTTCATAGAAGGTCATATGATCTATGATTGTCTTACATACGAATGGTCTATAAATTTGATACTTTTCAAAACTTTCAGTCCATTCGCTAGGATATTTAAATGTATCATAATACATTTCGGTATAACTAAGTCTATCTGGCACCATTGGGATAGCATCTACAATCGCACCTTCATAACAACTAATACCCAAAGTTTCTTGTAAATTAGCACTGAATACTAATTTGGCCTCGCCTAACAAATTATGATATTCATTTTTGGTTAGTTGCTGATCCTGACATACAACAAACTCATATTGCGGTAAGTGTTCTTTTAAGTCACGGAAAATCTCAACCTGTTTCTCTGGCGCTATGCGATGAGGGAACAAGATAAGATCACGTTTCTTCATGCCCTTATACATAGTCAGAGTATTTTCCATATACTCCATAGGCCAGCCTGTGCGTACAAATCTAGAGTCCTTGCCATTAATGATTTCATTTAAGTGTTCACTAAACCAAGGATTCTCTGTAGGATAATCGTTTAACAGATTAGCATAAAACATTTCAATATGAAAGTTTGTAGCAAAATAATTATGATCAAACGCATGAAAGAAACTTTTTTCTGCATGTCTAACCCACGGCTTGTTGCCAACAAGACGACCTAAGAAATCTTGAGGATCATAACTGCCAGCATGCCATAGGCCGTGTGTAACTACTGGAATATTCAGTAGTTCACTCATGTATTTTAAATTGACGATACCAGGGTGCCAAGCATCAGTAAATATAAAATGATCACCTGCATGAACGGCTCCGTCGCAAAATAGCCGACCCATCTGCTCAATCTGCCGAGCCTTGTAGATGTTTGTGCCGCCAAAATTAAGAAAAGCCCCAGGGGTAGTAGCACTAGGAATATCTGTGGGACCAGAGATAATTTGAACATTGTGTCCTGCCTTTCGTAAGAGATTAGGCACATGGGTCTTCCATTGACCCGTGTACCTAGTTTCTACGCTTTCTAAATCAACGAGAAAAACGTTCATCTTTGCGGCCTTTGTAGGGCTCACGAACACGAGTCGGTTCTGGTCGACCTTCTTTCTCTCGACGAGACTTTCGTTCGAGATACTCTTGCTCTCGTTGGAACTGTCGATATGAGTCAGACCTATACAAATCTTTTGGGTCAAATTTGAGTAGGTTGAGGCGACAGTGGTCGAGCCACTTGTCAAGATCTTCAAAGATCCTTTCTACCTCTGGCTTCAAACGAAGAGTTTTTTGAATGTATTGTGGCTGTGCCATTTTAAGATTCCATATAAGAAATATGATTAATAAATGTGAGAGTGGCTCCATTCTCGCCATCCTCACTCACTTCAATCTCAGTCCTACGACCGGGATATCTTGCTTTGATGATGTCGTTTAAATCACGAGCAATCATCTCACAGGATTTGTGGTTAAGCTCTAATGTGCCATCGCTATAGCACTTTTCAAGCCAACGCTTAAACTGGATAAATTCAATATCACGGTCATCTTGAAAGACCCGGATAGCAACACGGAAGTGGAAAATATGTCGATGTGGAGTTCCAAGGAAACTAACATCGTATTCATCTCCTGTGGCTAGCTTAGGATCAGTTGCCGCGGCAGGATACATGTGAATACCTTCTTTACGGAAGGTTACCCAAATCATTGATAGATCAGTATTCATTCTTCGGATTTTTTAGAAGTTTTAACAGTTTTGGTGATTTTAGTTGCAGGAGTTTTTTCTTTCTCTGGAACATTGTCTTTAATCATATTCATGATTTCCCACAATTTCCAATCGATACTTTCCAGCAGTTTAAACAACCGTTCTTCGGTAGGAGTTGTAGGAGTGCTTTTGGTTACTTTTGCATTGATCATTTGATTACCTCGTCATTTTTGTATTGATTCCAGTCTGTGAACTTACTACGATCCATTAGAGTATGCAGACTGTGAGACCATACACCTGGATTAGTTGCTTTAAAATCTTTATCGTCAATTTTAATCATTGTGTTGTAATTCCACAATTTAATATACGGAAGTGGAATTCGAATTTGAGGAATAAAATTATTAGACTCATTTAGTCCGTTTTCTAGAAATTCTTCTGCAATAATAATTGGAATATCAAGGCTACACAAATAGCCTTTCTCCAAAAAGAATTCAATCATAGATTCCCAACTTTTCCATTCGTCGTAGTTTGTAGGATTAAAACTATGATTAGCACCAAAGAAAATATGCTCACACCCATTTAAGTTTAGAGCAATTTCTTCAGCTGGATGGACTCCTGTAACAAACAATGTTTTCATTCCAAATGCAGGAGTATGCTCGACTTCTGTACCAATAAAAAATTGTACATCAGTTATTTCGCCAGTTGTATAATCGCGTTTCATAAATTAGTATAAACTATGTTCGTTACAATGTCAAGAGATATTTTCTTCCAAACTACGCAACATGTCGTCATCTGGATTGGCAAGATCGATCTCGTCAGCTCTGGTAACTGTTTCGATATCAAATAGGCTATTGAATGTATTTTGAGCAGGACCGCCTTGTAAGCGAGCGCCTTCCAAACTGCGTAGGAAAGGTCCAGCTTGTTCAATCATAGCAAATGCTTCTGCTTTGGTTTTTGTATTAAACAGGTCTTCGATCAATTGGTTAAAATATAGAATGTTGCGGGGAACCCAATCACTGTATTCGTCGCTCATATCTTGAGTTTTAACCTTTTTCCACGCACCCCAATTAATTTTATCCTTAGTTTTGGCAATCTCAATATCCATTAATTGTTGAGCACGTTGTACAGCAACAATATGGCAGTAGACATTATGACCCATCATTAGAGCATAGGCAAATGAATCCCAAGACGTCTTGCCTTCCTTCTTGATCTTGTTCAACATGCCTGGAGCATAGTGACAGATATCGCCTATTGTGAGCCTGCGGCCAATTTCGCTTTCAAACGGGAAAGGTATGTCGCTTCCGGCAAGTGCTTTGTTATCTGGGGCTTTGTCCATAATAACACTCCACCTTTTGGGGGTGTGGACTGCATTGGTGTAGACAAGTCCGTGTGCTGTGGCGATAAACGGTGAGGCGCAGTCAAAAGATATGGTAAGCTCTTCATTAATATGTTTCCTAATTTGTCGTTGAATCAAAGTTAAGTAACAACTCCAGTCAAGTTGCGCTGTACCCAAGAAGTGGATCCAGTTTTTGCCCTTCAGCAAACCATCTTCACGCAAGGTCATTAGACGCTTTAACGTGATATCCATTTTACACATGTTAGCACCACCGAAGGCCCACCCTTCAGCTTCTTTGCCAGCATATGGACCTGTTGGGTCACTAAATTCTTTAACACCTTGATACCACTTTTCAGCAGTGTCCCAATCGCCACCTTGAAGCACGTTAAGCCACTTAGTTTGTCCTAAGCGATTATCTAAGAAATACTTGTTATTAAATTTTGTCTTATCTAAACAATCTTCAAATGTTTTTAATCCAGTTTTCGGACTATGGATATGATCGCATGCCCAAGTAGGAACGTCCAGCATCATTGACCAGTCAGCAGTGACTTCTAACCACTCAAGAATTTTTTGACGAGTCTTGTTGGCTTCTGCACCTTCGAAGTTTAACCAGTCAAACTTTAAAACGCCCTTACCGATCTGGTATCCACCAGAGTCGCCTAATATCATTGTGTTGTTACGATCACGCTGTTGTATCATAGATTCTTGCACAAGACTCTTTTGTAGATCTAACTGTGCATGACCTGCAGAATACAGGCCGTACTTGTAAGTAAAATATCCTTGTTCTGGATTAAGGAAATTCATGCCTTCGATGCCGCGATCAAATCCTGCCGGAATACGATCATTAGGTACAAATTCTTCTAGGCGTTGTTTAGCAACATAGGTACTGTAGAAACTGCTAATAGCTGGCAAATAGACAGCATAGTCTTTCTGTAATGGGGTTAGGTTAACTGGTGGTCTGTTCATCTTTACTCAATATAATTGTTATGTCTAGTTGTTCTTTTGCTCGTCTTAGGTTTTCTTGGGCGGCGGAAATAGCAGTATGATCTTTGGCAAGACTTTTAATTTCTATTTCTTTCATCATCTCTTTCTTGGCCCAATCTAAAATACGAATTGCTTCGTCATCTAATTGTACAGTAGCATAGGAACTTTGTAAAGTCATCCAATTATTTCCGTCCCATACTTCTACATTTTGGTTAGAAGTATTGAATCGCATATTGCCTATGCCCTGGGCTCCAGAGTAGTTGTTAACATAATTACTGCCCGGCATTCCGCCGGTTACAGTAATATATTTTCCACCCTGATTTATACCTTTTATCATGCCTGTGCAGGAATAATATATTTGTAAGTAGCAATACCGCTGTCTAATTCAATCTGCATTGCGCCTTGATCATTTGAAAAACTAATCTTGGCATTATTACTATCGGCAATTTTCAAAATACTCAACACTGGCATTACTGGCCATGTCCATGCTTTGGTAAGTTTGCCTGTGATACCTTGTGCAAATATAAATTCTCCACCATGGCTAGCCGCATCACCGAAAATAAATTTTAATTTATCGCCGTCTGTTTTTACCAAAAATGTTGTGTGCTCTGTATTAGCACCTGCTTGGAATTGAAAACGTTGAATGCCGCTGACAGTTGGTGTAATTTCTACGTCCCATTTAGCCCCACGGAATTTAACAGTTTTAAGTTTTTCTTCAATGATTGACTGATTCATAAAACGGTAGTCGTTTTTAAAGTCACCGTCTTTGTTTTCAAAATGTAGTCCAACTGGAATAGTCTCCCCGTTTCGATCGGCAGTGACTACTTCGATCTTTGAATCTTCTTGGTATTCTTTGCCGTCTAGCAAATAGCGTAGTTTTTCTAATTGCGGCATGCCAAATGTACCGATCATATCCGGATGTGGATTTGTTGTTTCCGCATACATGATCACTGTTCGATCATCAGCCATAGAATCGATCAGTGTTTGTTTCTCGGTACCAGTGATCTTAACAATGTTTAAGAATCCTAGTTTGTTGGTATGTGCAACGATGTCTTGTAAAATATCTTTCATGTGAATTTCCTTTTGTTAATTTTATTTAGATTTTTGAGATAAGTCAACAAATATTTTATTCAAAGGTGAATAAATTATTGAAGGTGTTGGTCTGAGTGGTCGAATCTAAATCCCACTCTAGAACTCCTATAAGGTTTTCCAATTTATTATTAATAATAGTCATTTCCATCTCTGCATGGTCAAATGGCAATTCTTGGAACCACTTAGGCAACCTCAGTTCGTCTACAGGGTAAGCAATTGATGTATAACCTAATGGATTAGATTTAACTTTACATACAATTACCTTCATCCCGTCTACAATTTGCATAGAATATTTGTCACCATTCATTCTACGCAATGTATTCCAGTTGATGCTGGCACGTACATGCCCTGGCATATTGGCCTTACCGGCTTTGGCTTCCTTGGCCTGATAGTCTGTGATGTTGTTGGCACGTTTTGGACTACCTTTTTCCCATCCTGGCCTAGCTTTGAATTCTGTTCTAAACTCCGTAATCATGTCAAGAATTTCTGCTTCCCGACTTCCATTAAGAACTTTAGTGAGAACTTCTTCTAAGAATTTCTGCATAAATTCTGGAGTATCACTGCGTTTCAAATCCAAGCCCATGGCTTTAATCTTGCCCGGCTTGCCTTCGATGTCGCTACGTTTACCTTCTTTGTCGTAGTATAACACGGCATAACGTTTCTTAGTAATAAACAAACCTTTGATAGCCACAATCTCACGTCCTGCTTTAATAACTTCTCCACGTGATTTAGGGCAGTGGAATGCATCTAACATAAACTGAGGGAATGTACCATTAACCTCGGCCGCCACAGTGTCATACAATTTAACCACTGTATCTTTGTCCCATGGGATCTGACCTTTGTTAATTTCATTTTTTAGGCTGTTATACGCACTGAAATATGCAGAGTCTGTGTCACCGTAAATAATGCTCTTGCCTAAATGATCATATTCGCCTGTTACGACTTCATTTATTTTTGAGGCCATATGGCGGGCAATTGCTCGGCCTGTAAGGGTGGTTGACTGCCCGATACGATTATCAAAGAAACGACACCCAGCGTTGAGAATAGCACCGTAAAGGCTATTAAGATTAATTTTTTTGACGAGCTGTCGTTTGTCCCAGTATTCTTCTTCAATTTTATTCTCCGCTTTAATTGCATCTTTTAATTTGGCCTGCATCTCTTTACGTTCAGCATACCAACGTTTTAACAGTCCAGGAATAACACCCTCTACATCGTGTGTAAAGATTGTTCCATTTGCACTCAACATCCACGGACGGTTACTTTCGTAAATCATCTCATAAATTTGAGCACCACTCATGATGTCAGTTTCACCGTTTTCCCAGTCGATGATAATTTCATGGGCTCGATCTTGTGACATTACCAGTTCGTATTCATTGCTACCAAATTTACCTTCCCATGCCGCCGCAAAACTAGATCCTTTGGCAATCTTTTCTTCGATCTCAGTTTTGGTGTAATCTTGACGTAATTGTCCAACGATAGTCTCCGGTCCCATGTTTAATGCTCTAATCACAGAAGGATAAAGACTGTTAATGTCCATTGACCCAATCCATTCGTGTAGTCCTTTTTTAGGATATGCAACATAAGCACCCGCGGCCTGATTGCTAATATCGTCGTCACGCTTAGGTCGACTGGGAACTATTAATCCTCGATGGTGGGCTTCATTAACGATAGCCTGTTCTGTAACTGCCACGGCGCCCATAGTGGTCTGTAACAATACAGTATTCTCATGGGCGATAGTGTTGGCTAGATCCAAGAACTTGAGCTTCTTGTCGAGCTTGTCAAGGAGCGCACAGTCTTGTCTGTTGTATTCGATAAACTTTCGGAAGTCATTGTTGTAGAGTTGGTCCAAAGTTCCTTCGTAGACTGTTTTACTTTCTCCAACTTCCATTTCCCCGATTGCATCCAATCTATAGGTGTGTCTTTCTTCATAAGTGTATTTCCTGTAAAGTTCAAGACTGTCAAGGTGTACCCTACCAATAAGATCGTAAGTAACAGCGGCCTTGCCGTATTTTTCATATTCTCTTTTCTTGGGCAGTTGATCCCACAAACAGAATCTGCGAGTATCTTCTTTGCTCAATACTTTAATAACACGATTAACAGTATATGGAATATCAAAGCCCTCTGAATTCCAACCACTTAGTACATCTGCATCTTGTATAAGATCAAGAAACGCATCTAGCATTTCGTGCTCAGTTTCAAACAGAATAGTATTGGGAAATTCTTTGACCTGATCAGTGGCCTGTTCCATGGTCAATGTTTTAGGCGGAACAGCCAAGCATAACAGTGTATCTAACCACTGCAAATGAATTGCAATAGCAGTAATTGGCATGAACGCATCATCCGGACTTGCATATCCACGTTCTGGATCGAAGTCCACCTCAATATCGAAAAAGGCTACATTAAGTTTTGGGGGTTCTTTGCCTAGATAATTTTCTTCTAAGCATCTAAACACAGGGTTGATGTCACTTTCATATAATTTGTGACTGCTGTGAATTTTTTGTTCTTTGGCAAACTCTTTCCAATTCTTAGCAGTGACTTTGCTAAGATTTTGTCCAAAGATTGATTTGTATTTTCCTTTTTGATCAGGATAGTAAAACAAATACTTGGCAGGATAGTCGTAATAGGTCCTGCCCTTTTTTGAATCTCGTTCAACCACACGAACGATATCTTTTTCGCGATCCCAGATCGCATCAACATAACTCATATTTTTCTCCTTGTCTTTTCTGGCAGACAAATACCTGCTTGGTCATTTATAGCTGACCCAACTGTTCTCAAAAATATTTAGCCAACATACGCACTAGGCCAACAGAATCTATGCATACAATCAGGGCATAGTTAGCCAGCATGCCAAATGATTGCCTAGTATAAGCGCACCAAGCATAGATAGTACAACCAACGATCCAAATAGGATAAAGTACAAGTAAAGGCGGATCAGGTACAGTGACCGCCATAACAATCGAGCATCCGATAGATATTGCCCAAGCCACAACTTCCAAGAAAAAGCGACGAGGCGAAGTTTTATAGTCATCTTTTATCCAATCGACGATGCCAACAAGTATGTTATTCATTAATCTTCACGACGATTTGCGTGACCGCTGATATCCACAATAGTTTCAAGATCGTCAAATTCGCGGAACACTTGATCCCATGTATCTTTTTGTGCAATTTTAATTGCCTTGCGAATTACGCTAGGTTTAACTTCTAGTTCTTCTGCTACTGCTTTGATTGTTTCGTTTAGACCTTCGGTGAGGTCTTGGATCTCTTGCATAACGGTACAACCTTCTGCAATGATCTGTTTGATTTTGGCCTGCTCAGGCGCACCAAATGCTTTACCCATGTTATATCTCCTAATGTACTAGTATACACTCTAGAAATATTTAGGTCAATCTAATTTGTCCAAAAAGGTATCAGCAAATTTTTTGCAGAGGTCTTGTATTTTTTGATTGCCAGTTTCTTCTAACGTGTATCTAGCATGATCATTGCTTTGGCTTGGATCTGTATATCCACAATACACCTTTCGTACGGTGCTGGCGTTTATTAAATCAGTACAACTTTCGCCGTATCTTCCCGCGGCCATTTCTGTGCCATTCTCGTTGCAAGGACTTAGCGTAGTCAAAATGATACTGCCTTCAGGTATGTCACCGTATCGCTCGATGTACCTATCTATTGCAACTCTTTCTGCGTGGCGTCTAGTTCCGTCCTCGGCCGCCTCGTTAAGACTGAGGACTTTGCGGTTTTTGGGGTCTAAGACACAGGCCGCAACCATCCCGTATTTTATCGGATCATCTTGTTTTCCTTTAATTACTTGATGGCAAAGTTCGAGAAGGATGCGATCCAACTTAGGACGATTATGTATTTCATAATCACTTTTCTCAAACTCTCTTAGTTTCATTTTTTCTTGCTGGGATTTTTAGCACCGTAGCTGGCGGCCACAGCCATTTGTGTTTTTTTTTCTGGTGTTTTATTTTTAAACTGATGATATTTGTTTGGATCAGCTTTTTGAAAATCTTGTATCCAATCATCGACTGGTGCATTAGGATCAAGTTTTTCTGCCAAGCTATTACTTAATGATTCAAAGTATGGATCTGCGCTTTCATTAGGCTCACAGGCTCGAACCTGTCCGCCATTCTTGCCCTTCTTAGTACCTACAGCGTGTTTGCCAGGCCAGCATCGAGTAAAGCCATTAGCATCCTTTTGACCCTTCTTGATCTCGTTGAGGTTGCCGTGTGTTTGGCACATGCCGCAATCTTCGCAAACCATTTCCATTGTCATCATGCTTTCATTGTGCTTCTTCTTGCCAGCACAATGTGCCTTTTGACTAAAACCTTTGGGATGACTACAATTGATTGAACTCTTATACTTTTTGCTCCACTCCTCCGCCACATCTTGCTCATCACCGTGGGTATCGTAGTCCAGACTTTGTAGTACAGCATTTAGATAGTCTGCGGCTTTGGTAATTTTACTCTGTTGCCATGCTTCTAACCCTTGCTGTTGCCCGTGCTGTTTTATTAAAGCCAATAATTCTTTTGCATGTTTAGCAATGCCATACAACTCGCTACCTGCCATGCCCAGCTCTTGTTGGACATCATCTTCTTCGGCAACACCACGTCCGTGGTTTCCAGCAGAGTATGTATCATATCCGCCTTTGCCCCAATCTTCATTAAAGTTTGCTTCGTCGTCTGCCGCATACTGAGCATTTCTTAATGCATCTTCAAAAATTTCATCAAGTCCGTAAACAACTGATTCTAATTTTTGTTTGGCTTCGTATACATCGTCGATGGCATACTTAATGTCGTTAGCATCGACATTAAATTTTTCAGCCAATGCTTGTATCTTTACAACGATGTCAGTGACAGTGTCGTCATATTTGATCATCTTGGTAATCTGACGAGCCTGTTGTAGAGCAATTTCTAAATTGTCCACATTCTCTGCTAGGGGTTTCTTATGTTTTACATCGCCCTGTTTTTGGGCTTTCTTTTTATCTTTGTGCTGACCAGCGCCACCCATCTTGGCATTCTTAGCAACAAAGTTTCTTGGCTTAGTAGCAGGTACTTTCTTTTTGTCTGCTTCCTGTGCTAAGATATTGTCCGATGTTCGCCTCTGCATTCCGCCCAACGGAGTATCCGTTGATGCAACAGATGCGCTGGTAGTTGAAGATGCGTCTTCTAAGACATATCTAGTTTCATCTTTCTTGGAAATTTTCTTAAATTCATTAGTCATGTTTTTTCATCCAATTTGCTACAGGGCTAACTGTATATGTATCTTTAGGCTCCTCGCTTTTTCCGCGTTTGGCCAATTCTTTGCTGTCAGTTGGAATAGTAGCAATAGCCTGCATGACCATCATGTGTTCGATATCAGTATAGGGAAATGCTACGTTATATTTTTCCACAAAGCTGGCACTGTCCATGTCCACAGCCTTTTTACTTGTTCCATCGGCCATGGCAGTGGCCATCCAGATTCTGTTCAAATGATAGGTACGATCGTATCCGCCGATGTCTCGCATTCGCACGGAACCTTGATGTGCCTGATTTAAATGATCAGGCATTTTACCATCTGATTCTAGAATAAATTCTCGAGCTCTCATTAGTTACCCTTTAGGCTAGCACGTAGGAACCAACCATGTTTTTCGTGATTGTCCATACGCTCTGCTAGGAAATTACTAAACCCGTGCTTGCCAGCGGCTTCGGCCGCATCGTATGTTTTCTTTAGGATAATGATCATTTTTTCATTGTCCATTAATAGTTCTCTTAACATTTCTTGGGGAAGTAAGATTTGTGTCTCATCTTCAATCTTGGACAGCATGTTGAAACGACTTAAACTTGCAGGAGTATAAGTTTCTAGTTTACGAATGTTTTCTGCAAAATCATCGACTACACCATACACTTCGTTATAGATGATTTCAAACAATTGATGATGTTCTAAAAAATCTGATCCTTCTACGTTCCAATGGAAATTCTGCGCCTTTAGTGCAAAACTATAGGTGCTGGCAAAAGCAATTTTAGCAAACTGTTGTAATTGTTCCATTTGTAATCCCAATATGATATATTATTTATTCTTCCCAAACCAAAGTTGAAACCATTCTTCGGTCCCTGATTTAATGCCTTGTTCACGCTGTAGTTGACCTTTATTACTGCCTACTACAGGTTGCCTTAGTGTAGCTCTATAATCTGCTAGTCTTTCAGCCGCTCCTAGCCCGCCCATCATAGCCGCGGCTTTTAGTTCATGTATAGGATCTTCTGGGGCAAGATAACAATCGTCGTCGCTACTTGGCACGATATCATTTGCGGTTATTCTGTATTGCTTCATTTACTATGATCTTATTGATAAGTGCGCCCATGATATTTTCGACATGCTCGCTTAATGGGATGCAATTAACACTTTTACTTTCTTCCATACCGCCTACAAACTGCCCTACTTTAACATGTTTATCTTTAGGAGTAAAATGTGCGGCCGGTCCTGTCTTGAGTTTTTTTGGTGTTGCCTCCGCCACACCTTGCTTCTTCATATACTTCTTACGCAATTTTAAGTCTGCTGGCGTTGCTTTTCTGATTAAATTCAAATATTTGTTTACTGGAATTTCTTTTATCTCAATGGGTTTGATGCCTTCTACTCCAGGAATAGAATGAAACTCTCTGCTATTGCCACCTTGAACAAACTGCGGTTTTCCATCTGGGCCATTGAATGGTAATTTATGTAGATACACATATTCACCTTTTCTAATCTTGCCACTGAACAAAACCATTTGTGGATCATTGGGGAACATACCTGTATCTGACCCAGCAGTAGTTAGACCCATTGCTATTGCCACTTTAGGATCACTGGTAGCATAGATAGCATTTTGATTACTACCAGTCGCACCACCTGTATCTACCGATTGTCTTGGCTCTAGCATAGGAATCTTTTGTCTTGACCCATGCCAAAGATAGGTATTAATAACTTTGCCTTCCGCCACACCTTCTAAGGGATCGACTTCAATACCTCCCGGCTCATGCATTAATTTTTTTGGAGTCCATGGAGAGTCATTACTATAAACACCCCAATCATAATCAATATGTACTACATTTTTACCTTGCTTGTTATAAAATCTTTTGATCGAATCACCACTAACTTCGTCGCTTGGCACACGTATATTACCTTTCCCTCCATCGTCAAAATGCACGGTCCATACATGATATTCGCCCGGACTTAAACTCTCCGCCACACCTTTCTTAGCACGAGCTGGTTTTTGTAACCCGGCCGCAACAGCCGACATCAGTTGCTGGGCACCTTCTGCGCTGATAGAATTGGGAAGTCCTTTTTGGAATGTGGCAAAATCATTTGCTACTGCGGCTTCACGCATTTTAGTTCCACTAATACCGGCAACTCCTGGACTATCTGGATCACGCTCGCCTGCACTGACAAACTCTATTGAATTGTATTCGTAGTTTTTATGGTTGTAATCTTGTAACAAATTAAACATTGATTCACGATCACTGCCCGCTACCAGAATAAGATCTGTATATTTTTGATTTAGTTCAACAGCGGCTTCTATTGGAGTTCGTGTAGTAGGTCCCGCGGCCACAAAGTTTGTACCGGGAAACATCATGTTAAGATATTGAATCTTGGTCTCTACACCTAGTGGATTTTCTTTGTGATCTTGTTTTCTACTCACATATATAACATAAGGGCATTGATATTGCTCGGCAGTTTTTTTGACTGTATTGATCAGTAGTTCATGCCCTATAGTAGGAGGTTGAAATCTCACGAATGCAAATACTACCCTGCGAGCAGTATCGGCCTCGAGTAATGATCGAAACAATGATCGATGTTCTTTAAATGTCTGTTGTATTTTGGCCAATGCGGCTTCTTTACCTGCACCCTTGGCAGTACCGACCTCGCCTGATTTAACTGTGATCATACTGCTGAATACTCCTTCCATACGAGCATTGCTACGCGGATTTTTAATTGTCTGTTTAGCCTGCAATAATAAGCTATCAAAGTCTGCATCTAATTTGTACTGATACAATAATTTCTTTAAGTCATCAAAACTTCTTGAAGTCCATAACACCTGGCGATCAGACTGTTTATAAGTACCTGGTTCATAGGTTACTAGTCTTAGTTGTAGTTCTACACTGCTGAGATTAAATTCATACTCTTGGTTAGGTTCTAAATTGTCTCGAGCAGTTATACCAAGCCGTTTGAACAATACCTGTGGTTGAGTTTCTATAGCCGCAATTTTAACCAGGCCTAAAATCAATCCTTGCTTTTCAGCAGGTAAGTCTAAAAACTCTTGTTTAAAACTGGCTTCAGTTTGATCTAATGCCACAATGTTGTCAATCTGTGCAGAATAACCTAGCGTATCATCGTGATATCTAACTGATACTAATTCACCTGCATTGTAACTACGCTTGCCTGCATGCTTCTCACTGCTGAATGGCACAATAACTGTATCTGGATGATTGTGGAAAAATGCCTGTAACTCTTTTTTAACAGCGGCTTTATCTTTAGTACTTTGTATATGCACGATAAGATCGATATCTCCAAAGTCCATCTTATCTGGATTTGAGTTATAACTGCCCGAAGGTTGCAGGCTGATAAAACCAGGGAACTTAGAAATTAATTGTTGATAAGAGGCCAGAAACTGTTTAAAGTCCTGTCGACTTTTAACACGATCGGCGCCTGCTACTCCGCTCATTGCAGTACCTTCAATGCCGAGTTATCGGGTAAAAACTTACCCGTTAGACCTAATAAATCTTTACGTTGACGCCACTCGTCTTGCATGTCGTCTGGAATATCTGCGCGAGTGCTGTCTAATATCTTAAAATAGACATTCAAGAGAGTGTTGTAATCAGCAGGCTTCATTTTCTCTTTTAACAGAGCATGTAGTCTATAGTAGTCTTCGGCATCTGCCTGACTGATTTTAAATCCTAATCGTTGTCCCAGTATAGTCAAGGCCTGATCTGGATCGTGTGCAATTACCTTGCCGGTGTCTTTGTCTTTAACTCCGGTGACGTGATTAAATGATAAGCCGGCCACCTGGAATGCACTCAACATCAACTGTGTTCTGTGCAGACCTTTAACATTGGACCCTTTAGGATATGGAGCCGAATGGTAGCTGAATTTTAACCATTTGAGATTTCCTATCATCCAGTCAATCTGTACTCCACTTCCAACATGTTTACCTTCTGTGTCAATCTGCGGAAATAGGCCAAAGATGTTGCCATCTGTAACTTTCTTTTCGTCTGTGTACAATGTAGGCGCATTTTCGTTAATATGCAAGGTTAACAATTTTAAAAATGCCTTCATCCTTAACTGTTCAGGGGTACTGGTCCTGGCACGTTTTTGTAACTGATCAAATTCTTTAGCAACTTTGGCAGGATCAATACCCCAACTGCTAATCGACTCGTCGCTCATTTCTTTGTCAAGAATATCAAGAGCACTTACTCCTAGGTCGATGTCGTTTGATTCGTCTTTCTTATAGGTAGAGCCTAGTGGATGAAAATGGGTCTCATCAAATATGCTGGCCTTGTTTGGGAACAGGCTTTTTAATTCTGAAAAGTAAGTATCTAGTGTAGATTTAATATTTTCTTTTTTAATGGCAGTGGTTTTTCCGGCAAATACATTACCTCCTTCCATTAAGCGACTTTCTTTTAATTTATACTTGTCTTTGTTAATATCTTCAACAAAATGGTCATAAAGTTTTTCGCATAACTCTTCTCTCATTTCTTTGGGAAACAATTTAGCAGGTTTGCCCTTCATTTTGTTTTTATGATAATACTCTAGGCAACCTTTTTCGACCATGGGCATAAAATTAGCCACAGTTTTTTCTTTGTTTATTTTGCCAGATGCACTTTCTTTTTTAATTTTGGAAGCTAACGGATGGAAGTACTCTTTGTGTAATCGATCGTGATCAAGTATAAACCAGAACACATCGTCATTCATTTTATTGTCGTCATCTTTTTTCAACGCTTGTTTTTTACCAGCGTCAATAGCTTTACCAAAAAATTCATTTAATAACATAGGTTTTCCTTACCAGGCTCTGCAAGACCAATAACGTGCTTTGGTACGTGGTCCTGGATTCTCACAATGATGACGGGCTCTAAAACTCTTACGATGTCCGGGCAAATGTTTTTTAATACTTAATTTTTTATCGCCGAAATTGACTTTTTTAACATTGCCGGTTACTGGATCTTTTACATAGACTTTGGATTTTTTAACATCACCGTGCATGGGTTTACCCAGGGGTACTGTACGACCATGATATTTGGCCTCATCAATAGTTATACCGCCTTCTATTTCGTCATAGATTTCATCCCAGGTAGTTCCGTAACTGGATTTAAAATCTTCTACTACTTCTTGGACAATATCTTGTATAGCATCATCGTCTCTATAGTACTGGTCGCGATCTCCTGCTGTTTCACTGGCATCAATTTCAACGATTTTACCAGTAGATATATTTGAGGTAAAATCAAAATGTCCTGATCCTGTATCTCCGTCCTGATCGCTATAGCCACCTTCTAGCTGTACTCCGTGTAGTAGTACACCTTGCGGAGTATTTTCTACATACAATTCCCCACTAAAAAACCGGGGAGTTGGAACTTTAGTTTTGCCACGATACCAAGGATGATCGTTTTCTTCTAATCTAACATAGGATAAGGCAGTTTCGTCAAGAGCAATAATAGGGCCATCGGCTCTCATACCAACTACTACAGTTTCAATAATCAAATCGTCTAATTCTAATTCAAAAATATCGCCTTCTTGAATTTCTTCTTTAACGTATTTGGTGTTGACTGTGTTTAAAAGGTCGCGAATTTGCATAATACTCTCCGTATAGAGTATTTATTACAAATTGATCAAATGAAAATTTAGTGATTGTAGCTAACGGCCTGCACTACGCCGTCGGCTATCTTAACTTGACTACGCACCCACACAAAATTGCCTGTAAAATTAAAGTAATTTATAGTAGATGTAGATCTATAATCAGTGGATCTATATACCTGCGCAGTGTCTGTTATGTTGAACCAATCTCGCTCTACAGGAGCAGATGCTAAGGTAGCCTGCATGGTCACTGTGCCGACAAAATCGGAATTTAACTCATAAGTGACAGTGTGTAATCCGTCGCTAGATCCGTAATAACCATCGCCTTTAGCTTTGTTGCTATTATAAATCAACATGCTGGTAGCAGTATTAGGATAGGTAATACTGACTGTGCTGGTTGTGCTAACAACAAATTCTAAATTTTGGCTCAAGGCTGGCATAATTCTTCCTGTTCATTATGGATATTTATGCTAGATCGTAGGATAAATTCTTCAATGCTACGTACATTATTTCCTAAAAAAAGACCGACCATGCTTAAAGTAGCAGAGTCTTCTACGTACATGGTTGGGTTCCATCCATACCCAGTTTGGCCATTCTTGAACCATTGTTCGGTATGGGTAGCAACTTTTATTTTATCGCCGTAATTTTTAATCCAGGAATTAAATTTAATTCTAGTACCAATATCTGTGCTGGCTCGAAGGTTGACTTTAAATTTATACAAATCATAGGGCAATGCATCTCTTACTACTTTTTTAGCAGTTTGATTGGTTAAAAATTCAAACTCGGTATCATTGGCGGGTTCGTAAACAGCACATAGCCATTGGCTTAATTCAGTTTCTAGTGACTGTTGCAAGGCCTTGTCTCGGCAAAAAATGCTGACTTTATTGCCCTCGTAACGAAGCTGTACATCTTGATCCATGAAATTTTTTAGAACCAGCAAAAAATCTAATAGTTCTTCCCAATTATATCTTCCTCTAGCTGATTTACCAAGGCCCCCGCCTTTGTTACGTGCATAGTGGAGGGCCATGGTCATTCCATAATGTCTAACCATAGTACAACCTGGCTGATAAAGAGATAATTTAACAGGCCATTTGTTGTAGAATAATTTAGATACTTGGTGTTTCTTCGGAGTCCGTTTCATTTTGAACTTTCTTTACAGGTAAAATATCTACTACATTTAATTTAAGAGAAGTGCCCTCAACGTCAAGTTCTACCACACCACCATTGGCTAGCTTGCCGAATAAAATTTCACGACTTAATGGTTTCTTAATTTTTTCATCAATTACACGTTGTAATGGACGAGCTCCCATCTTGCTATCAAATCCTCTATCAACCAAATAGGACAAGGCCATTGCCGTAGGTTTGATATGAATGTTTTTATCTTTGACCAGGCTATTGAGATCATCGATAAACTTCTTAACAATCTTAACCATTGTATGTTTGTCCAACTTACCAAAGCGGATAACACCGTCTAGACGATTGCGGAATTCTGGAGCAAAGAATTTATTAACAGCATCTTTAGGATCGCTGTCTCGTTCTAGACTACCGAAACCTACAGCATTTTTTTCAGCATCAGCCGCACCTAAGTTTGATGTCATGATAACAATGGCCTGACGAGCATCTGCTTTTTTGCCGTTACTGCCAGTAATGAAACCATTATCCATGATCTGCAACATAACTGTTAGCACATCTGGATGGGCTTTTTCTACCTCATCAAGCAATAAGATACAGTTGGGATTTTCTTGTAAGCTGGTGATAAGTTGACCTGCATTGTCATCAAATCCCACATAACCTGGAGGAGCCCCAATAAATTTAGCCACACTGTGTTTTTCTTGGTATTCGCTCATATCGAATCGAATCAACTTAACACCTAGATTAATGGCCAATTGTTTAGCGGCTTCTGTTTTACCTACACCAGTTGGGCCAACAAACAAGAAACTCCCTACAGGTTTGTTAAGGGATTTTAGTCCTGCCTGAGAAATATAAATTTTATCAAGCAAACTATCTATGGCTTTTTCTTGACCATAAATTTTAGACTGCATGTTCTTTTCTAGATTTTCAAGATTGACAGTTTCTTTATTGCTGATCTGCTCTAATGGAAGATTGGCAATTTTAGCAACCTCAAAAACAATTTCGTCGTGATCAACAACACCGCCTTCTTCGTCTCGGACTTTGAATCGAGCACTGGCACGATCGAGCAGATCGATTGCTTTATCGGGCAACTTCTTATCGGTCATATATTTGACAGAATATTTTACACTGTCAACGACTGCCTGGTTAGTAATTTTAACCTTGTGATGACGTTCGTAATACTTCTTAAGACCTTTAAGGATCTTAACTGCGGTTGCCTCATCTGGCTCATCAATTACCACACGTTGGAATCTGCGCATTAGAGCACGATCCTTTTCAAAGTGTTTGCGATATTCTTCCCAGGTTGTACTGGCAATAACTTTAATAGTTCCTTTGCCCAATGCCGACTTTAGCATATTAGCCATATCGTTACTACCACCATTGGCCGCTCCTGCACCATTCATCATATGCGCTTCGTCGATGAATAAGATACACTTGCCTTTCTTTTCAATGGCACCAATTACTGTTTTTAAGCGTTCTTCAAAATCGCCTCGATATTTACTGCCTGCTAACAATGCGCTAATATCCAAACTATAAACACTGTGTTCTTTGATAAAATTAGGAACACTGCCTTCGATAATTTTACGAGCCAGTCCTTCTGCAATCGCAGTCTTGCCCACACCTGGATCACCGATTAAAATTGCGTTAGCTTTGGTGCGGCGAGCAAGGATAAGTTCAATCTCTTCAATTTCCTTGTCGCGTCCGATAACTGGATCAATTTTTTTAGCTTTAGCTTTAGCTGTAAGATTAGTACAAAATTGTACGATCATACGCTCTAGTTGCGGGTTAGCACCATCAGCCACCACCTCTTCTTCTTCTCGAGCCAGCTCTTTTTTAATATATGCTAGGAACTGGTCTTTATCAATGTTGGCTTTGTTAATAAAAAAGTTTGCGTGGCTTTTCTTTTCAGCAAACAGGCTAATAAAACAATCAACTGGTTCGATGATCTGCCGACCGCTAAACAGTACATGAGTAAATGCACGGTTAAGCATGCGATCTACGCTGTTGGTCTTTTTAGGTTTTTCAATATCTGGGTTAACAATCTCTTTTAATTCATTGTTGATATAATCTTCGAGATCCTGCTTAAGATCTGATACGTTAGTACCAAAAGATGTAAGTATTTGTGAGAATGAATCGTTGGATATTAAACTGTAAAGAAAATGCTCCAAGGTAATATATTCGTGTTCATTTGTGCTGGCCAACTGAACAGCATTTTCGAAGATTTTTTCTAAATCTTTATTTGGTTCCAACATTATTTAAACTTCCTTTTGTTTGTTTTGGATTTCTTAACCGCCATTGCCCATTTAAGGGTACTGACTCTATCTTGAAAGACAATGCCTTCTAAATGATCGAGCTCGTGTAAAAAACATTTACAATTATAACCATCAAGCTCGCTCTGTTGCCATTCACCTTTTGAGTTTTGCCAACGTGCAAGTATTTTCTTAGGACGTTTAATATTAACAAATATTCCGGGGAAACTCAAACATCCTTCCTCCAGATCTTCTAATTCATCGACAGTGGCCGCTACCATAGGATTAAAAAATGCTTCAGCAGTTTCTGGGTTACCCCTCCACCCCATCACAAATACTCTTGCACGGATGCCTACTTGGTTTGCGGCTAAACCGATACCATCTCTGTCTAACATGGCTTTAATTAAATCTTCTTCTAGCTGAATAGGATCGATGGCGGGATTTGAAAAATCAAAGTCTGGAATTTTTTCTCGTAAAATTGGGTCTGGGAATTTAACTATGTTCATACTGATATTTAATTAAAATGTTTTTTCAACATTTCTTTCTGATGATCATTTAGATTTTTTGGAATTGTAACACTTACCTCTATAAGCATTCGCCCCTTAAATCTAGGGTCGTTCATCTTAGACATACCATAACCTTGTGCGGCCAACAACTGTCCGTGCTGTGTTCCAGGGGCAATGACCACCTCTAATGTTTTCCTATCAATTGTATTAACTGTGGCAGTTTTACCCAGCATGGCATCTATGCAAGATATTTCCAATTGACAAACTAAATCATCATTTTTACGTTGGAATATATGATGAGGTAATACTGATATAGTAAGGTGTATATCACCGCGAGCAATGCCTGGATAAGAGTCGTCGCCCATTCCGGCTAGCCTAAGAGTAGTGCCTTCTTGGATGCCCGGCGGAATTTTAATTTCAAGCATTTGGTCTCTTCCGCTAGGCAGTGTTACATTAGCTATTAACTCTTTGCCGGAAAACGCTTCTTCTAGTGTAACATTGGCCTGCAGATTTAAATGTCTGTTACGCGGCCCCTGTCTGGCAAATCCGTGACCAAAGAATGGATTACCATTTTGTCCAAACATTTGGCTAAACATATCTTCAAATCCAGGAGGCATGCCACCGCCGCCGTGAAATTGTGGTTGGGGATTGTCGTACTGTTGTCGTTTTTCTGGATCGCTTAATATTCGATATGCTTCTTCAATTTCTTGAAATTTAGCCGTATCTCCACCTTTATCGGGATGGTGCTGACTGGCCATCTTACGATAAGCCTTTTTGATTTCGTCGGCACCTGCTTGTTTTGAAACACCTAAAGTTTGATAGTGATCGGTCATAATAGAAAAAGGTATAGTAGATTATACTATACCTTTTGGAGTATGTCAAGAACTATTACTTCTTAACCGGAACTTCTGTACCTTCTAGCTTTTTATGTACTTTAATTTTCTTGCACTCTTGAGCCTGCTTGCCAGTCTTTTTATCCATTACAGGCTTACCTGCTTTGTCTACTTTATCGTGACAAACTTCCTTCATTTCTCCGCCAGCAATTGCTGTGCCGGATAATACTAAACATAGACCTGCTACAAATATGATATTTTTCATGTTACTTCCTTATAGTAATGGTTGTTCTGGTTGTACAGGTGCTGGCTTACCACCAAACCCTGTTACGACTGCTGGGGTTGTTGAGATTGGAGTTGTTCCCCAAGTTGGGGGATTGGTAACTGGCCCAGACGTTGCGCCTCCAAAGCCTGTACTTGCGCCAAAGCTACTTGCGCTGTTTCCGCCAAGTGGTGCTGAACCAAAACCACTGCTGGGTGCGCCGAAGCTTCCTGTTGAAGGTACGCTAGGTGTTGCTGGCCCGCTCGCAAATCCTGCCGCTGGTGCTTGTGCTCCGCCATTGTTTGCTCCTTGTAGTTTTTCTTGTGTACGACCAAAAGCCGCAATACCTAAAACAGCACCCATAGCAATATGGAATAAACCAGCACCTTGTAGTGTTAGCGGATTCCATTGTGTGATTGCAGTGTGTGTAACGGCCTGTAATAGACTCCATAAGATTGGAAATACTACCATGTCCATGGTACATATCACCATATACATCCAACCCATCATTGGACGCCATTTTGAATTCATCCAATCTTCTTTTTTTGATTCGCTTGCGCTTTTAACTTCTTCTGCCATTATGTGCTCCGTTTAGTGTTAACGATATTTATTAGAACCAAAGAAATAAACCGTTTAGGCTCAGTAAAATACCAACGCCTGCTACCGCAAAACTTCCCCAGAACATAGCCATACTAACCGCAAGAATACTTGCTGATAGAACAACAATGGCCAACTGGTAAGCGGTGCTAGCATATCCAATCCACGGACTAGATTTCTTAGCCTCTTCACGAACTGCTTCTAGTTCTCTTGCTTTAACAGCAAGTTCTTTCTTGTCT
>Ga0209400_1001078_pt1 | contig 23092 bp, 49 predicted proteins | sample M_130807_EF_Meta_FD_187313 | JGI IMG/M metagenome (GOLD analysis project Ga0209400, IMG submission 187313) | Freshwater microbial communities from Lake Montjoie, Canada to study carbon cycling - M_130807_EF_MetaG (SPAdes) (version 2) | ecosystem: Environmental > Aquatic > Freshwater > Lake... | reverse complement strand
GAGGAAACAGTTAGCACTAGCACCTATAACGCTATTGCTCGTTATCTTTAATTAGATAATTAGGTGGGGAAGGGTATTTGACTTCCCCCCTAAAAAATGTTAGACTAAGTAAGTAAGCAAACCACCATAACAGAAAAGGAAAATCATGACACTAGGCGGATACACATATCAAATCGGTGATTTATTCACCACTAGTAAAACAGGCGTAACTGGTAGAATTGTAAAGTTCTCACCAATTAACTCTAAACTTACTAGAGTATCTCTAAAGTTAGCAAATGGCGCACAACGCCTTGCTATGGTAAGCACAACTAAATAATTTATCTCTGATAAGCACTTGGCTTAATTGCTAGGTTATTCCTGAGATAAGACTCCTGAGCATGAGTTCTAAACTGCTCATCTTTTAATTCCCCGCAAAAGCGGGGCCGAGGCAACGTGATCTAAATCACATACCATTATGTGAGACTAATTAAGAACTGGACTTGCATTTTCCCAATCATCCTGATATTATTGTATTAACAGAAAAGGAACCCCTAATGAGCGAAGTAATGTTACAAGATCAGTTAACTGTTTCTTATAATCCCAACCTACTTGTGACCTACAAGTATATACCTGAACTTACACCTTCACATGGTGTGCAACTAGGTGAAGAGCCAGCAGCAACATTCATGACTGATAAGGTTACTGAGATTGAATGGCAACTTCATAAGTCACGAGAGTATGCAGCAAGATCATCTGCATTGGCTGCAGAGCGGCGTGGTGACATTGAGTGGCTTGAAGAGCACATTGTTGAATGGTATGATCCAAACTATTCCAAAGAAGAAGTTTTAAAAGCGCTAGCAGAACACTTTGCTATTAATCCTATGAAGGAGATTAGCGTATACGGAACTGTTACATTCAGCGGAACAATACAGGTGCCACTGGATGAGGTTGAAGACTTTGACCTAAGCAATGTAACCATTGACGCAGAAGTAAGTTCATATGACTATGACGGAGACTTTACTGTAGATGATGTTTCAATTGAAGAGAATTAAGGTTTGATAGGGGGCTATCAAAAGATCCTGGCCACGATCTAAAACTGGCCATAAAAACCCGAGGGGCCCGAAATGTCCGTTTTATCCCAATTAAGAAGATTAAACCATTTTCCCTAATCCTAGTTGACATTGTCTGCCATGACTGCTAAACTTAGTTAAAACAACCGAAAGGACAAAAATGGCTCATGAGTTAGAAACTCAAAACGGTGTGGTAAGTTTTGCATCATTCCGTGAACCTGCATGGCACAATCTTGGTACTGTATTTGATACTGAGAAAAATACTAACGAAATGTTAGTTGCTGCTAACTTAAATAATTGGAATGTTAGATTAGAGGATTTAGAAATCCCATCTAGTTTAGTATCTGATAAGCAATACCAATATGTAGTTCGCACTAACCCTACTGATAAAACTCAAACTGATGTTTTGGGAATTGTTGGTGAGCGTTATGTTCCACTACAAAATGAAGATTTGTTTTCATTTGGTGATAACATTCTTGATGGTGGGGGTCGCTGGGAAACTGCTGGCTCAATTCGTGGTGGTCGTGTAGTATTTGGCTCTCTTGCATTAGAGCGTGAAACTGTATTAGACCCTAACGGCGTGGCAGATGTTGTTAAAACTTATCTACTTATTAACACATCACATGATGGCTCAATCGCTATTCAAGCAAGCATAACACCTGTTCGTGTTGTGTGCGCTAATACTCTTAATGTTGCACTCAATCGTACACGCAAGAAAGACGGCGTAAAGCAATCTTTCAAAATCCGTCATACACAAACTGCTGAGGGCAAAATAACTGTTGCTCGTCAGGCACTAGGCATGGCTAATTCTTACATGGACGAATTTGATAAGATGGCTCACGCTATGATAGCAAAAGAAATCTCCGCAAAAGATTTCAATGACATTATTCTTGCTGCTTACCCTAAGCCTGATTTAGATACTAAGGGTGCTGTAAAGAAATGGGAAAACAAGGTAGATATGATTAACGATATCTATACTGGTGAATATAACGGAATGATTAGTGGAAATGCTTGGGGTGCGTTCAATGCACTAACTGAGCGTTTAGACTGGTATCGTTCTGCTCGTGGTGGTAATAGCGAAAGCATGTTTGCTGCTGCTTCTGGATTTGACCCTGCAATTAACGCAGAGAAAAATCGTTTGCTAAATGTTGTGCAAAATACTTTGCAACTAGTTTAGTAAAAAAATCCTGAGCATGATTTAAAACTGCTCCGCTGGTCCCATAGATCAATTGGTTAGATCGTTACCCTGTCACGGTAAAGGCTACGGGTTCAAGTCCCGTTGGGATCGCAGGTGCCCGAGTATAACATTTTTGTTATAATTGTATTACGTTGAGGTGATATTTTTCCCATTTTCTCATTACGGATAGTTGACATTTTCCCCAGTTTGTAGGATAATAAATACATGACCTTAAAAGTAGAAATATATGAAATGGATTACTCATGCTCCCCTGGTGGAGTTAACTGTTGGGAAGTATCTATTGACGAGTGGTGTGTCTCTGATTTTAAAACCGCAGGGGATGCACTAAACTATGTACTTGACAAACACCCTCACCAAGAGTTAGACTTAAATGTAAAATCTCTTAACTGGTACTTTAAGGAGTTTCAAGATGAATACGCTGTATAAACCCTACAGTATTGACGAACTGGTCCAAACCATCTATGAGGATAACCTAGAACACTTTGAATATATAGATGAGATGAATGCAGGTGATTGTGACTGCCGTCTGCATATGACTCTTAATACTATTTTAGAATACTGGGGTGAGTAATGTCAATGCTAGGGTATGAAAAAGATGATTTAGATAATATGGTTCTTGCAGTTGAATCTGCTCTAACTACCGTGAATTCTGACGATGATCCTTGGCTACACAGAAACCTTACACAAGCCTCTGACTTCCTACAAGGCCTATGGGCAGAAGGGTATTTTGACTAATGTTTTGGACACAATGGAGTACAGAAGAATGGATTGTAAATATAACAGTAATAGTCTTTATTGGATTATTATTTTCTTTTGGTAGAGGGGATGAGTAAAATGAACTGGATGAAGTATGATTATCTATGTACTGATTGTGATGCATTGACTGAGATAACTACCCTGAAAAATTTAGATGACCATAGGGGCTGGTGTTCTTGTGGATCTGCTAACATTATTAGGATAAACAAACTTAATGTGACAGAGGTCACACACCAATAACTTGACATTGCCACTTCATTAATCTAAACTTAGTATTAAGATACTACAGAAAGGAACCCAGATTGCATACACTACATTGGATAGCAACAAAAGCAAAAGATAGACAAGAAGCCTTTTACATTGTCACTGTTAGTCTTATGCCAAACGAAGACGGAAACCGTATGGCTGACTGGTCAGACTGGCATGTCGTAGGTGGTGGCCGCTGGTCAGACAGTGCCTATCAAAATTCTTCTGACATGATTATTTCATATGCTGAGAAGCCTGATGAGTTTAAGAAAACAATAGAAGACATCAAGCGCTATCGTATTAACTACATGAACGATAAACTTATCAAACTTGATAATGCCTTTGATAACCTTAAGTCAGATGTCGTTGATTATATTAGCAATGATTGTAAACTAGATGATAAAAGGCAGTTTGATTTTTCTCGCTGGGAAATCACGGAAGCCATAAATATGATTAATGGTAAATGGACCTGTGACAGTGCATTCTTTGACCATAATGAATTCACATCTAGTTTTCAATATCTTGAAGAGCGCCTTGACAAACCTGAAGAGGCTGCGCTACACTATCTAGTACCTGTAGACTTCCACTTCTAAGGAGACCAATGAACGACCTAATAGAACTTACAGAGGAAGAGTGGTTTGATACCTTCAAGCCAATCCCAAACCATATAGATGACAATGCCTCATTCCAAACTGAAGACGGCGTAGGTTATATGTTTGAGACATATGATGACGAGTTAAGGTTTGTCCAATCTCAGGAGCCTAATAGGATATGGACTTATTGTGATGGGGACGACAGAGGTACCTATATATTTCAGGGTATGCGTATAGTTAATAGGATTGGGTACTTCGTAACTGCCGTGCCCTTTGATGGTAGCAAGGACTATCAGATACAGATTAGCAGCGAGGGTGTTTACGAATGTCCTAACTGTTATGAGATATGGGAAGATGAAGCAGCAGCCTTACATTATGACAAGTTTGAGGATTTGGAAAAATGTGCTGGTTGCGCTACAATAGAAGAAATCAAAGAGATAGAAGAAATGGAGACCCACGATGCCAACTTACGAGGTTAAGGTTACAGGACAAATCACCAAGTCTTTCCGTATTATAGATGCAGAGAGTGATGTTGATGCACGAGACATTGCAGAAAATGAATTCCTAGATGAATATGCTGTAACAATTTCAGACGGTTCAGGAATTGCATGGGACCTAGTTGAGTCAACACAATCTGAGGAGACACTATAATGGCAAGATGGGAAATTGAAGTAATATTTGAACCAACAGGCGATTACATGAATTTTGAATATGAAACTGACAATGAAGATGAAGACAGCATCTTTAATGAGATAACTAACCAATTATCAATCGTACCGTTTCTAGTAGAAAAGAATGAGGAAGAGTAATGGGATTTGTAATTGCATTTTTTATTATTTTTATTGCAATTGGTACGCTAGCAGGCGGACTAACAGGCTATTCCAACGAACCTAAACTGTAAAGGAGAATAAAATGGGAGCACGTTGCACATTCGTTTTTAAACAGTCAGAGGATCTAGCAGTAGCGCTGTACAGCCATTGGGGCGAAGACAGTATGTATCAAGATCTTGCTCAGGCCCTGCAGCATGCTAAGCCACGCAGCGGGGATAAAGAATACTACGTCCGTATGGCCATTAGTTACTTGATGCAAGACTCTGTTCTGGATGAGACAGGGTTTGGCATCTATGCCTGCGATCCTAATGACCTAGGTTTTATGGACCATCCAATATTAATTGACCTTACAGATAATACTATCAGTCATGATGGGGTAGACCATAAGAGCATTGGTAGTTTTATTGAATACAATTTGCCCAGCAGTGTCCTTTCCACTGTGGGGGCTTCATAAGCGGAGGTAGGGGTCACCTCTCGCTATAGATAGGGGGAAGCGCATTCTTGTGGTGGGTTTGCGCTTCTCCACACTTTTTGATAGAATTGGGATATGGGGTTTATGCGTAGGTCTATTAGGCTTGGAATAAGTAAAGAGGAAAAGGTAGCAGGTAGAATAACGACCTTGCTATCTGACTTCACTCTTGACTTAGAAGCCATAGGATTTTATTTAGCAAAGGCTTCTCCTCACATTATTTATACTAGGGCTAATGAAGTATTGGAAGCCATGCAGTATAATAAAGAAGTTGACCAATTAGATAGAGGAGTTTACAATGGCAGGCGGTAATACTTTTGAAAACAAGATAACTATCCTTGCTGAGTTGTGGATGAACTATCGTGATGATGAGGACTTACAAGATTTTGTAGAGTATAACGATTTAGGTTTGCCACTTGCCTATTTCTTAATGAACGAAATTGTTTTGCCAACAAGTCAGTCAGAGTTATATATAAACGAAACCTATGATTTATTTATTGCTTCTCTACAAGTTGCTGATAGAGAGTGGGAAAGTCTTGACGAAGTGCTGGGAAATCAGGCGTAGCCCTGCCCCCTCGGGTAAAATCATATCAAACCACCCATAACGGACATAGATTTCTCTAAAAGACATTAAGAACCCTTTCCAAAAAATCCCAGATCGTGGGAGATTACGACATCTGTAGAATTTTCCAGATTCATATCAAACCTTCAAACCTTTCTATATCAAACCTTCAAACCTCATATCTGCCAAACCTTTATATCCAGAAGATATGGTTTGTATACTACTAGGAGTATTGGTATATCTTTTTATCCCCGCCGTTTTTGCGTCCCCGCGGGGCGCTGAGTCCTAGTATAAATAGACATTACGAAGCGGGAATTTAAATTGCGAATTATTTAAAACTTTTACCATAGTTATCAAACCTTTCTAGATTTTTTCCTGGTGTTTTAAAACATTTTATAACTTTTTCGTTATGTTTTTATAGGGGTTTTAGAGTTGACAAACCATGGTTTTGGGGGTATAATGCATGCCAGATATGGGGATAGGAAGGTTTGAGAGGTTTGGGATAGGGAGGTTTGGCCGCCAGAGGATTACGACGCCATCTATAAAATCGCCCAATCACCCACTATCCTCCACTTTCCTCCCTTTTAACTATAATTAAAAAATATCAGTAAGATTTATTTCTCTTATCAAACCTCCCATAGGGTATCAGATTAGCCTTTAAAGCCTTAAATCAGCGGGTATCAAACCATCGCCCTGGATCCATATTGTGCATATTCTCATTATCAAACCAGATAGTTGCACATAGGTTCAAACCTTACTTTCTGGCTATCTGGACTATCTGGCTATGGGGATATCAGGCTATAAGGTTTGAAAGGTTTGTTATTACACTAGGGGGATTACGACATTCTTTCTATACCCGCCGAAATTTTAGGCTTCAGGTACAGGAATCGGACCTGCATTATCGGTTTCGGAAACCGCTCTACGACCATTATAGGAACCTGAATTAATCTTCCATCATACCACCTAAAGGCATATCAAACCTAATAACCGATAGTGCCCGTATAGGGCATTGGAAGGTTTGATAGTTCCATTTTGCGCCTTGACTTTACCGCCGAACTTTGATACACTAGGTAGATGCATACCTACGAGTTTGTTTGCGAAAGATGCGAGACAACGATTCATATGGAAATCCATAAAGAATTAGACTATAACTTTCACTGCCCTTGCGGTAGCAAAATGACATTAATTTTTTATCTTAAAAGCCCAGACGTCAGGAGTATCTAATTATAAATAATATACCAAACCTTATTTCCGCATCTGGATCTTTTAACCTAGATGAGGCTCTTCGTGCTGTCGCCGAACTTCATATCCCAGAAGGCACATTATTTCATAGATGCCAAGAAGATAAAAAACCTTGGCCTTGTCAAACCATTCAGGCTATTGAAAAAGAGTTGACAAAATGATGGCTGATAACCTTACTTGGGCGGAAGAGGATGTTAACCTTTGGAAGGGTTGGACTTACAGCCCTGAAAAAAATCGCTATTACTTTAATGATGTAGGCAATGAATCACTTGCAGCCTTTTGGGCAGATGAGTTTTTAAACCAGGCATATTCACAGAATGGTGAAACTTATGATTAAAAGTAAAGAGTGGAGAGTTAGTAATAGAGTTTGGCTTGGTGTTGGTTTTAATCCCCGCAGAATTGCGTTAGGGTTTAGCATAGATAGATTCAATACTAATATTGATTTTCTTTGGTTTTGGGTATCACTTGAATATTAAACTAAGTCAAGCCCATGAGTGAAGATATTGTTGATTTGGCTATTTCAATGGCAGAGATAGATACAGGGATGCAAATACCCTTAGAAGAACGTGAAGCAATGAGGCAAAGGATACTGGTAAGAATAGAAGAAATTAATGAATAGATCAATAAAAGAGTTTGAAGAGTTTAACAACAATGTTGATTTAGTTGTTCATACCAAATGTCCAGATAAATGGTTGCTCATAGATAGAGAAACTGGAGAAATCTATCAAGGAAGTTCTGCGGGGCACTGGAATAGACTTGATCCAGTTATTAAAGATAACCATAACTTTACAAAACAAACTGAATAGGATATACTTATAATATGAAAAAAATAATTATAACTTCTTTATTAATATCGCTGTTAATTCCTACTGCATCTGCTCAGGCTGCAACAAAGTCATTAAACACTAAAGGCAACAAGGCTTCTTGTAAAAGCATCAAGACAAAGTATGAATCAGAGGTGATGTCTAAGTGGTCCAATGGGCTAGCAAGTGATCAAGATGTGTTAAAAGAAATAGATTTAAACATAGACATGCTTGCTGCAAAACAAAAACCTACAACTGGCAAAATTAAAACAACCATTGCCTCTTGGATTACAGCAGAAAAAAATACAAAAATTGCACTAGATAGTAAAAATGTTGAAGCAATTACTTCTGCAATGAATTTAAAGATTTCCTCAGTTACCAATTTTGACAAATTGTGTAAGTCTATAGAAAAATAACATGAACGAAAAACAAATACGTGAACAGATAGCCAAAGATATTGAGGCTATTGATATTGATCAAAGTCAGACTAACGCAGTTGGAATGAAGATTCTTGCTGCAAAGATTGCTAGAAATAAATTATAACGATGAGTATGGTACTATATATATATGTTTTGTGATCAGTGTGGGAATAAAATAATTAATGGAGATTGTATACATTGTTACAAAAATTCTAATAGTTTAAGAGAGTTTGAAGAAAATGAATAATGTAGATAACAATATAACAAAAGTAGACTACATTTTTTGTCTTCCAGGTAAAAATTTTTCTTCTAATTTTTTAAAGTCCTGGACAAGTTCCATTACTTGTTTAATGAAAAAACCAGTTTCTTGGACTTTTCTTAATCATTATAGTCCAGTCGTTTCATTTACAAGAAACGAAATGATAAGGTTTAATTTTAAATCTAAAGAAAGAGATTTTACAAACTTTGAACCATTTGAAAATAAGATAGAAGCAAAAAAAATAATTTTTATAGATGATGACATGGTCTGGAGTTATGAAGATTTAGAAAAAATATTAAAATCTAAAAAAGATATAGTTTCTGGATTTTATAAAAAAGATGATCTTAACTCATATAATGGACATGAACTTTGTGCACAAGTAAAAAATAAATGGCTTACAGAGACCGATATTAAAGATAAAAAAGAATTAATTGAATTGGACGGAGTTGGTTTTGGGTTTATTGCAATTAATTTTGAAATTTTTAAAAAATTACCCTTTCCATGGTTTGAAAGTCTTTCTATATTTAATCAAGAAAATAAAGAAATGTATGGGATTGGAGAAGATGTATATTTTTGCGAAAACGCAAAGTTGCACGGATATAAAATTTATGGAGATCCAACAATAAAACTTGGTCATGAAAAAACAAAAATTTTAGGATTTTAAAATGTCTAACTGGACTGAAGAACTTAACGACAAACAAAAAGAAGATGTTTGGAACTTTGTTGTTTTTACTGTTAAAGAAATAAGAGAACAAATAGCCAAAGATATTGAAGCAACTATTCCTCTTTGGAAGTCAAGGGGCTTTTTAAAGTCTCGTAGAACACAAAAAGCCTTTGAAGCGTCTGCTGCAATTGCTAGAGGACAGAATGAACAAATAGATGGCTAACATAGTCTTTCTTGGTAACTTTGAGGTATCTTATAGTAGTGAGAATCATCACGCTAAGTCTTTAGAGTACCTTGGCCATACCGTGCAAAAATTGCAGGAAAAGAAAGCAACAAGCGAAGAAATATTAAACGCATCATCAAACTCTGATCTATTCATCTGGGTACATACACACAGATGGCAAACCCCAGGATCTAAAACAATGACAGATGTATTAAAAGAATTAAAGGCTGCTGGCATACCGACCATGACTTACCATTTAGATTTGTGGTTTGGAATTGAACGTGAAAAAGATTTAAAGAATGATGACTTTTATACAAACATCGGTCACTTTTTTGCTACAGATAAGTTAATGTGTGATTGGTTTAATGAAAACACAAAGGTTAAAGGACACTTCCTACCTGCTGGAGTGTATGACAAAGAATGTTATATCCATGAAAATTACGATCCATATAACTTTGAAAATGATATTATCTTTGTTGGTAGTAAGGGTTATCATCATGAACATAAATACCGTCCAGAATTAATAGACTTTTTAAGAAAGACCTACGGTAAGAGATTCTTACACGTTGGTGGAGATGGGGATACTGGAACTGTACGTGGTCATGAATTAAACCGTATCTATGCTAAAAGCAAGGTAGCGATAGGTGATAGTTTAAACATTAACTTTAACTATCCTTACTACACTAGCGATAGGTTGTTTGAGAGTACTGGTCGTGGTGGGTTTACTATTTACCCTCGCATTAAGGGTCTTGAAGAATACTTTAAAGATGAAGATGAAATTGTATTTTATGAACACGGTAACCTTGAAGATCTAAAAAATAAGATAGATAAGTATTTATTAGACGGGGTATCAAGAGAAGCAATTAGACTTAAAGGACACGAAAGAACAAAAAAAGAGCACACCTACGTTCACAGATGGGGTACAATTATAAGTGAATTGGGGATAAAATGAAAAATATAGCAATAACTGGTGCCACAGGGCTGCTTGGATCTCACCTATCAAACCACTATTTATCATTAGGTTATAACGTATTTGTACTGCTAAAAGATGAGCATAGTCGCACAGAACTTTCTAAAGATGTAAATAGGGTGTATGGAAGTATTAATAATAAAGTAGATGTTGATTTCTTTATAGAAAAATCAAGACCAGATTATTTCATTCATCTTGCAGCACAGACACAGGCTTATGATTCAATTAAGTATCCATACAATACATTTTATACAAACGCTGTTGGCACTTTAAATGTTCTTGAGTCATTAAGAGAATACAAAGAGTGCAAATCAATTATTGTTGCCTCTAGCGATAAAGCCTACGGTGAACTAACTAATGATGAATACTTTGAAGATCACATTCTAAATGGAATATATCCTTACGATGCATCTAAGTCTATTACAGACATTATGTGTAACTCATATAGGAATACTTATAGTATGCCTATTGTTACTACCCGCGCCTGCAACATTTATGGAACTGGTGATAACAATACACAAAGATTAATTCCTGGAATTGTAAAAGCATACAAAGAAAATACATTATTCACAATAAGAAATGATGGAAGAGATATTAGAGAATATATTAACGTTAAAGATGTTGTTTCAGCATACGCTAGCATTCTTGCATACGGAGAAGAAACAAACAATATTCCATCTTTTAACATATCATCTGGAGAAAGATATTCCACCCTTGAAGTATTTAACATTGTTAAAGGTGTCATTGGTAAAGAAATCAAACATGAGATAATTAAGAGTGATGGATTTGAGATTAAAAAACAGTTTATGAATTCTTCCTTGCTGCAAGAAAAAACTAACTGGAAGCCAGATCATAATATGAAAGATAGCATGAGAGAAATTGTTGATTTCTATATGGATAGTAAGTGAATATAAACTTTGGGTGTGGAAGCATTCAGCCTTCTGATTGGACAAACATAGATCTTGATCCAGAGTTTAAAACTGAATATAAAGATTTAAGTTTAATCCCTGACAACTCTTGCGATACTCTTGTTTGTCATGCAATAATTTGTTGTGTTAAGTATCATGATATTGAAAAGGTGTTGTCAGAATTTTATAGAGTCTTAAAGCCAACTGGAGTTGTAAGAATTAGTCTTCCAGATATCGTGTCTGGGTTTGATGCATATAAAAATAACAACATCAACTTTTTCCCTAATTCAGAAGATGACTTAGATAAAAGATTTTCTGCATGGCTAACTTGGTATTCACAGTCGTCATCATTGCTAACAAGTAAAGCATTGCAGTATAAACTGGAGGCTGTTGGTTTTAATAATCTTGCTGAAACACAATTTAAACAAACAAATTATTCAAATGAAAAAATATATGAACTTGACACAAGAGAGCATGAATTTTATTTTGTGGAGGCAATGAAGTGATAGAGATGATTAAAACAATTTTAAATGGAGAGTTTGAAATTGTGCTTCCAAAACACCGTGCAGATAGACCAGAATGGCATAGTGAAGCAGGTTGGGAAAAGTTAAGGCTTAAATCAATGCACAATAACATTGGTAAGGGCGATGTTGTTTATTATGTTGGTGCAGAAGAAGGTGAGTTTCCAGCGCTTTGTCAAATGTGGGGAGCAGAAGTTGTATTGTTTGAGCCTAATCCTAAAGTATGGTCCCATCTTCCACTAACTTGGTCTGCTAATAATCTAAAACTTCCAATGGTCTGTATCCCTGGATTTGCTTCTGACAAGATAAACAATCTTTCACGAATATATTACAACGCATTCCCTCCAGAAGCAGAAGAACCATATCTTGATATTGCCCATGGCTTTAAAGAATTATACCTTGAAGGTGATTCTTATGGTCAGATAACTATAGATTCTTGTGTTTATGATCACGGTATTAAGCCACCTACCGCCATTTCCTTGGACGTAGAGGGCAGTGAATGGAGGGTCCTAGGAGGGGCTGAGAAGGTGCTTAAGCAGCATAAGCCTAAGATTTGGTTATCTGGACACCCTGAATTCATGTTACAGCAATGGGGTGAATCTTTATATAATCTTAGACAATGGATAAAAGGGTTTGGGTATAAAGAAACTCTTTTAGATTATCAACATGAGGTACATTTATTTTATGAATAATCTAATCTTTTGTGCACACACAGATGATGCAATCTTTTCATTAGGTGATTATATTATTGATAATGATAATATTTTCACAATTGCTGCTGCATTCGCTGGCATACCAACAGATGATGCTGGATATAAAAAACACACTATATTAAGACAAGAACATGAAGAAGCCTGTTCTATGATAAATGCTAAAGTTATTAATGGAGATTTATTAGATGATGTTTATGGTAAACAAAATGAAGATGATTTAATAAATTGGATAAAAAGTATAATTGTAGATTTTGATAATATATATATTCCACTAGGAATTCATCATCCAGACCACGTATTTTTATCAGATACCTTGTTTAATTTAATGAAGCATTTTGATAAAAAATATTTTGTATATGCTGAGTTGCCATACAAATTGTCATATCAAGATTTGTATGAAACAAGATTAAAAATCTTTACATCACTTTGTGGTTTAAAAAAAATCAACACTAACTTTACAAAAAATAAAACTAATGCAATAAAAAAATATGATTCACAAATAAAATACGCAAACAATCCATATATTGTAGATGAAGAATTATTTGCACAACTTATTGTAAAAGAAGAACTATGGGAAGTTTTAATATCAGATCATGCTAAAGTTTTTTGGGACAATGCTGCAAAAGATTTAGATGTAAGATATAAATATATTGCAGATGAGTGGGCACCTACTGAAACATTTTTAAATCTTATAGAAAATAATAATGACTCTTGGAATAATGTTTTAGAGATTGGATGTGGAATAGGAAGGCTGCTCGTTCCTCTTGCAGAGAAATATAATGAATGCAACTTTTACGGAATAGACATATCTGATGAAATGATTAAACTTGCACCTAAGAAAGATAATATAAAGTATCAAGAACTTGCAGACAACCTTGATCTTGTGTACTCAATGCTAGTCTTTCAACATATTGATCACCAAGAAAAAATTAAATATATAAAACTTGCTTATGAAAAATTAAAAGTTGGTGGTATTTTATTCTTTCAATTTGTTGTTGGGGAAGAAAATTCTGCATACTCTTATCAAACATCAAGGTTTGAAATTGACAGAATATTAAACGATGTAGGATTTAAAAACTTAATTTTTACAGATCATATGCATCCTGAATGGATGTTTGTTAAGGCTACAAAATGATTAGCGCATACCTTTATTCAGTTAAAGAAGAAGACTGTGCTGCTGATAAGTGGGACTACGGCTTACTAAAAGAATTTTTTGATAAAAATAAAATTGTTCCAGAAAGAGTGACAAACTTAGTTAATAAAGACAGGGCTTTTGTTGTTGTTCCTGGACCACAAAACATAGGTTATGAAGAATTAATATCTGATGAGTTAAATAAAATAAATAGAGTGGTTTTATTTATTACTGGTGACGAAAGTGGATCTTTTGATGTAGATAAAATTAAACACAACAACATTGAGATATGGATTGCATGTCCTCATGATAAACATAAAAAATATAATAGATTAGCACTTGGTGTTCCACAACACTTGAGTAAAAACTTACCAGAGTATCAAGATAAATCCTATGATGTATCTTTTGCGGGACAAATAACTCATGTAAGAAGAAAAGAATTAGCAGAAGTAATGCCATTAATACCAAACTCTTTTTATGAACCAACAACTGGTTTTGCACAGGGTTTAGTTCCTAAAGTATATTATGACAAGATGTTTATTAGTAAAATTATTCCGTGTCCAAGTGGTGCTGAGGTTATAGATTCTTTTAGATTTTATGAGGCTATAGAAATGTTATGTTTGCCAGTAGGAGATAGATTAAACTCAAAAATGCAAGAGACAAACTTTTTTACTCTTGTTTTTGGTACAGACTTTCCAATACAGGTTACAGATAATTGGCATAATCTAACAAAAATAATGCCTGGCTTACTTGAAAACTATCCACAAAATATGCACCAAGTAGTTTGCTGGTGGATAAAATATAAAAGAGATCTTAGTATTAAGTTAATGAGGCAAGTAAATGCATAAGAGAGACATAACCGTAATTCTTGCAACATCTATAATTCCAGATCATCCTAATACTACAATGATAGAACAAACTATTAATGATATACGAGTTCACCTTCCAGACAATGAAATAATTATGCAAATAGATGGACTAAGGGATGAGCAACTTGGTCGTAAAAAAGATTACGATGAATATAAAAACCGCATATTGTGGAAATGCTTACACAAATACAAAAATATATTACCAATAATTTTTGATTATCATAGTCATCAAACCACGATGATGAAAAAAACCATTAAACTTATAGATACTTCTGTAATGCTTTATGTTGAAGGAGACGCTCCTTTAACTTCAGACGTAGAAATTGACTGGCAAAAATGTTTAAATATGATAGAACTTGGTAATGCCAACACCATTCGTTTTCATTATGAATCAGAAATTCCAGAGCCACACAGACATCTTATGATGGGGTTAGAAAATGGTTTTATGAAGACAGCGCAGTGGAGTCAGAGGCCACATTTAAGTACTGTAAAATACTATAAAAATGTAGTCCTACCATTTTCTGATGAAAAAACTTTTATTGAAGATAATTTTCATGGCAAGGTTCAGGATGATATCTTTCCTTATAATACCTTTAGTCAAGAAGGGTGGGACATGCATAAACTTTGGATCTATCATCCAGAAGGAAATATTAAACGTTCTTACCACTTAGATGGTCGTCAGGGTACAAGAAAATATACTAAGGATGATGATGCTTGGGGGTATAAAGAATGAGACTAGGAATCATAGCAAGATCAGATAACACTGGCCTTGGTAATCAGACTAAAGAGTTAGTTAATATGCTTAGTCCTGATAAGATTTTTTTAATTGATTCTACCCCGTTTAATAACAACAAGCAGCACCCAGAGTGGTATGACCAATACAGTTGTATTAAGACACAAGGTTTTCCGTCTGTTCAGCAAATTAAAATGTTTTTAGGAGATGTAGACGTTGTATTAAGTTGCGAAACTTTTTATGATCAAAATTTTGTAAGGTTTGCAAACAGACGGGGAGTAAAAACCATTCTTCAGTATAACTATGAATTGTTTGGTCACTTGGCAAACCCAGAACTGCCCTTGCCAAACGTCTTATTATCTCCCAGTTTATGGCAAATTGAAACAATTCAAAGTATGTTTGGAGATAGAACAAAGGTAATTCATCTTCCACCTCCAACTACCCCTGAGTTATTTGAAACTGCAAAAAATAATAACATCTCTAAATCACACAATAGGCTATTACACATTGCTGGAAAAAAGGCAGCCAAAGATAGAAACGGTACTGAAACCGTAATAAATATGCTAAAGCACTCTAAAGCAGATTATGAATTAGTTATTAGAAGTCAAAGTGAAATAGTAACTAATGTAACAGACTCAAGACTAAAGATTGAAATTGGCAACCCAGAAAACAGGGAAGATATGTATGATGGCTTTGATGCTATGATATTGCCAAGACGATATGCAGGATTATGTTTACCAATGAATGAGGCTTTGCTTTCTGGTCTTCCCGTTTTTATGACAAATGTTTCACCTAATAATCAGATCTTGCCACAAAACTGGTTAGTTGAGTCAGATTCTATAGGAACAATCAGAACAAAGGTTAGGATTAATTTATTTGAAGCAAACAATGTCTTATTAGCACAAACAATTGACAAGTATATGTTTATTAATGATAAAACTAATTACAAACAGCAGGCTTATAATTTAGGCTTTAATAACTTTGCACCAACAATATTGAAAGATAAATACTTAGAACTTATTGCTCAAATCTAGTTTTTTTATTAAACTTAGTCTTAAGTATTTTATTAAATATATTATTAAATGAACTGTCCGCACTAGACAAATAGGTGTGATCATCTATGTTTAAATTATAAGACTTAAGAACTAACGGTCCAGAATTGTAAACCTTAACGTCTTCCATTTGTGTGCCACCTACATTAAACTTATTTCCGTATATAGATCTCCATAAAAATTGATCTAAAAGTTCTAATACTATTTTTAATTTTTCTTTTTCCATAATCATTGGTACGTGGAGTTCATAGTCTAAGGGGTTTTCAAATCCTAGGGCTTTGAGTTTTTTATATGTGCCTGAAAGTTTTCTGGTGTACTGAGAATTACCATTTAATTTTTGATATAAGTTTATTTTATCTAACAAGAATCCACTATGAAAATTTTCTATTTTATCTATTTTTTTAATAATATAAAAATCATCATTCATTAAAATAAAAGATTCTGATATTTCTTGTGAAAAACAAATTGTTTCTAAATTTTTTACAGCATTCTTATACTTTGATTCTTTTTGTTCTACTTTTATATAGTTTCCTGTATACCAGTCAGGCTTACCACCGACAAGCCATATAGTTGCTTCTGGAAAACTTTCAACAACAGACCTAATTGAATACTTTAATTCTTCGTTTACTCCGTCTTTACATATATATACAAAGTCTTCTTTAAGGACTTCTATCACTAAATACTTCTCTCTTTAAACCATTGATCTAAAGTTATAGTTGGTTCCCAACCAAAGACTTCTTTTACTTTTTTAATACTTGCAAGTGTTTCTCTTGCCTCGCCAAGTCTTTCTGGAATATTAATAGTGTTATCTGATATAAAAGATGCAATCTGATTCACAGAATAATTTGTTCCAGTTCCAACATTAAAAACATTGCCAAAATATTTACGATCAATATCCTTTGTTGTTGCAATTATGTTTATATCTACAACATCTTTAACATTTGTAAAGTCTCTTCTTTGTTCTCCATCGCCAACAATTGTTAATTTTTCACCATTTAATTTTTGAACATCAAATAGTCCAATCACTGGGGCATACACACCTTTTGTCGGATGCTTATCTCCATATACATTAAAATATCTAAATATTATTGTATCTAGCCCAAAAATATTTGTATACATTGAACATAATTTTTCTCCAGCAACTTTAGAAATTGAGTATGGGTTTAAACAATCGTCTGGCTGTGTTTCTTCATTTGGTATTTCATTTCTTCCATATGCGGAAGATGTTGAAGAATATATAACTCTTTTAACGTTTGCCTCTTTTGAACATTGAAGTACTGTTGTAGTTCCAACTACATTTGTTTTTACAGATCTTATTGGATTTTTTATTGTTCTCTGTATTCTTGCTTCTGCTGCAACATGAAATACGTAGTCAACTCCATCGTAAAGATTTCTTGTATTTTCATAATCACATATGTCTAATTTATAATTTTTTGCATTTTCATTCCAAAAAAAATGATCGTGAGACTCAGAAGACTCATTATCAATAACAACAACTTCGTGACCAAGTTTAACTAAAGAATCAACTATGTTTGATCCAATAAATCCAGCACCGCCAGTTACTAAGTATTTCATTTTATTGCCTCCTCTATATTAAAAAATGCTCTATAAAAATCTTTCTCTTCTTTCATCTTATCAATCTCTGCCATATGTTTTTTAAAATATGGATCTCTTATTTCTTTTCCATATCTCAATATCATGTTATTCCCAGTCACTTGTGCATAGTATAGTAATTCTGGCAATGTAAAAACTATGGAAGATGGATTTATTTTGCTATATTTTATTGCTCTATGCCAATAATCAGTATCTGCCCCACAAAAAAAATTATCATAATATCCAAATATACTAAAAGCCTTTTTACTAAAAAATGCATGAGCATGATTTGGCATTGTTTCTCCAGGCTTGTTGTACCAATCTGGCACCATTCCACCTATTCTTAATTCATAATCTTCTAATGCAATTATATCTTCATTGTTGAATATATTCATTACTTTTTCAAACCTTGTTGAGTCAGAAAAATCATCTGCATCGTGTGTAGTGTAAACATCAAAATCTTCTGTTTCTAATAAACTAATTCCAATATTTTTACTATAAAAACATCCACCATTTTTTTCATTATTTATTAATCTAATTTTTGGATTATGTAAATATTTTTCTATTTTATTTAAAGAGTCGTCTGTTGATAAGTCATTAACTATATATAAAACAAAATTTTGAAATGTTTGATTAATTATACTATTTATTGCTCTTTCAATATACATTCCATCATTATGCACTGGCATCACGACCAACAGTTTTTTCATAATAACTCCTTAATTAAAAAATGGGCCTAGAATAAAACCAGACCCATTTTCTATAATTAAACTACTTCTTTTTAGTAGTTTTCTTCTTTGGTGCACTTTTAACAGGCACAATCTTACCAAGAGCATCTGAAATTGCTCCTGTGTTTGGCAGTACGCCAAATGCCTTGTCATTAGGATTGAGCGCTCTCAATGCAACGGGCGCTAGAGCAGCAACTAGTGCAGCCCATAGATCCTTTGGATCTGTTACTCCAGCCATGTAAAGTGCAATTACTGAACCAAGGACAGATCGTCCGTATGATGCCAGCATTGCCTTTGTCTTATCGTTTAATAGGTTATTCATTATTCCTCCTAGGATATAACTTTTGTTATTGTTGTAAAACCAATCCATAGACCAAAAATTCCTGCGACTCCCGCAAAAACTGGTGGTGCTGGGACTGGTAATTTGAATGCAGCAAATACAACACCACATCCAAAACCTGTAATAGTTGATAATAGAATCTCTTTCATATTATCTTTTTTCTTGATTTGTTTCTGGTAAAAGGGCTAAAAGTTTTTCAGAATAGTTATCCAAACCTTTTATCCTTAATTCATCTGAAACCTCTTTAATGGTTTGCTGTGACTTTTCAATGTACTCAAAAGCCCAATCTCTTGAATCAGAGAGAAACTTTATAAAGTTTTCTTTATGTATTGTGTCGTCAGACATACTGATGCCGTTATCTATTTGAGAGTTTAACTCTTCAAGTGCCCTGGTTTTTATAAAAAGTTCAGCCAACAATAGGTTAGACTTTTTTAGTTTATCAAAGGTAGCCCAATAGGATAGCCCAAAGGAAAAAGACAGGGTAGCAAAAAATATCAAAAACATCATTTCCATAATATCTATTGTACTCTATCCCTAATGGCGTGAGTTGTCCAATAGTATAAACACTTCTCGCAACAAGGTTTGTTATATTCACTCTGAGTATCTTTATAAAACTCTGCATAATAAATATAATCTTTACGATAAAGGTTGGCTCTATGGGTAATATTGACACGATTTACATGAGATGCTTTACTCCAGACTGGCTTATCAGTACCCCACAGATGCCCAGAAACGGCCTTCAGAGCCTCTATGTTGGCCTCATTCTTGTCTGTCTTAATACCTCTAAGGCTAGCCTCTTTAATCATGGCTCTTGTATACGTGAGTAATGATTTTTCAGCGTTTTTCCACATCAATACCGCTGGGTGATTGCGCCATGCGCCTGAAGCGGATTGACCAGATAAAACCTTGAGTATCTGATAAGACTCTAATATCTGTTTATTTAAACGTTTATTGTCAAGAGTCTCAGCACATTGATCAAAGTCTTTGTATGGTAAAAAGGTTTGCATTAATCATCTTCCTCAATGTCAAATAAATCTAAGTCTGATAATTGACTAAGCCTTGAAGCAAAGAATAAATTAATTGCAATAAAAATAGATATTGCTGACAGTATTAATATAATTATTTTCTTTTTCATTTTGTTACTGTTACTCCACATCTTAGACAGGCTGAATAACTTTTACCAGTAAATGGACAAGAGCCAGCGTCAACAAGGTTATGTGATTTAATTTTACAAATAAAAAACAATCCAATCTGTTTTATCATTTTACTGCCTCTCTGGTTACTAACACAATTGCTCCATTTATTTCTAAAGCCTTTTTTATTTGAACAACATACTTTAGTGCTTCTATTTTTTCATCATGCAACATTTTTAGAAATTTATACTCATCTAATTTTACTGTAAGGAAGTGCTCATTGTCAATAATTTCTATACCAAATCCTTTAGGCGGTGTAATTGAGTGTACAGCCCTACGCATTTCATTCGTATACATCACTTTCTACCCCATTGAATCTTATTCCAACCACGCTCATGTGCGTAGTAAATAAAGACTTTAACTATTGTTTCCCAAAATGCAATTGTTATGGATAGTGAAGCATTCTTTGTTATAACATAAGCAACAGCAACAGAAGAAAGCGTTCCCCAAATGCGATAACTTAGTGCTTTAACAAATGATCTAGTCTTCGTTACTTTCATGATCTATATCCTCTTCAAACATGCTTTTAACAAATCTATCTTCTGCATCTGCAATTCCATGTCCAACATTAGATGCCCAGTTCACGACGTTTTTCAGTAGCCGAAATAGCATGAATGTCTGCCCCCAAATCTACTTGTTCAATTTTGTATCCAACGTCACGGCCATAGACAATGTTAGTAATGTTTGGCAAACGCAATACCATTGCACCTTTCATAAACTCATCCTTAGCAATATAACCCTTTACTTCATCAAATGTAAGTGGATCCTTTTCGCTAGTATTATATGTATTGCGTACTCCAAGTAGTACTTGGTTTGTTCTCATTCCAGCCTGTAAATACAAAGCATGATGCCCTTCATGCCATGGTTGATAGCGACCAAGCATAAGTGTTGTTGGTGCAGACCAATCATGTAATTCAAACAAAGAAATAATTAAACTTGCTTTTTCGTATGAATTTTTTTCATGATCAGAAAACATAAAGTCAAATTCTTTTGGTGCTACAAACATCTTATTTGTATCTTTAAATCTGCCTTTTTTAATTGTATCCATAAAAATTAAAATATCTGGTTTACCAAATGCTTCTCTTGTCGCATCTGTTGGACAAACAAAATCTACAATTACTGGGGCAACTCCTTGGTTGGCAATAAGTCTTGCCATTTCCCCCATGCGTCGTGCCTGCTCTATGCGATCTTCTGGGGTAAATCCAAGATCAGAATTAACTGTAGCACGTACTTCATCTGCATTAAGATGGATAGCGTTAATGCGTTCTTTTAATGCTTTTGCCAGTTCCGTCTTACCAGAACCAGGTAATCCAATTATTTGTATAATCATCATTACTCCATTGTTAGTGCTTGCCAAGTAATTGACCAGTCTTTTTTAGTTTTGTGTTTATTAAATTCTCTTGAAACTTCTCCACCTTCTAAGTATACTCCACCCCAAACGCCCCACTCTTTTCCAGATATACCGTTTGCAAAGCATATTTTCTTTACTGGGCATTGTTTACAAAGTGCGTCAATATCTTTCCTAGATCCTTCGTGATCTTCATACTTATCAAAAAATGCGTTGTTGTCCATTCCTAAACACAAGGCTTCGTCTTTCCACAAATGCTGCTTCAAGATTAATCCTTATACTTATTTGGTATGTCCCAACCATTACGACCAGGTTTATATATTCTATGCAAATACCACTTATCTTTTACTCTAATGCCCATAGGAGATGTTTTAGCAACGTCTGATTCTTTTAAATCAATTACATCCCAACCACGCCACAACAGGTTTTTATTTTTATTTATAATTTTTTCCATTGTATTTAAACTTCTAATAATCATTCTATTCTCCTAATACCTAAAAAGACCAACATCAATGTTGTTGGCTTCTGCAACTAAAACTAATTTTGATTTTGATTCTTTTGGACGACTTAAAAAAGCAAAATAATTAATTTGATTTATATTTTCACTTAACCACACTGGCGCAGCATTATAAAACTTAATTTTTTTGCCTCTTGCTTTCATTCCTCGTTCTGATAAATTAGAAAACTCTGAAACAAAATGATTTATTCTTGATGGACCAGCGGAGTAAATAATAAAATCATTATCTCCATCTTTCATGCCAGATAAAGCAACGCTCATAGCACGAAGGAATACGTTATAGTCGTTAAATTCCTTTGTTCCCTGTACTGCTACTATCATTTGGTCCTACCCCTTGTTTTAAGTCATCAAGTATTGATAACATCTTTTCTAATTCTTTTGTTGGCATATTTTCAATATCTAATGGCTTTATTGTTTCTTCATCTACCCTGCCATTTATAGCGTTTGCAGTATAGAAAACATTATTTAATATCCAGTATGCACTTCCTTCTGCTATTACGACTCTTAGCATATTTTTTTGAATATGTTTTTGAGATTGCGTTATAACTTTAGGCTTATCAAACCTTTGCTTTGGAACAACATCTTTAACCATTTCATAAATAGAACTTTGTCTATATTTATTCTTGTTTAAAAATATCATCCTTCTTTTGTTTGATATTTTAATTATAGACCAATAAGACAGCAATGTCAAGCCTATAACTAATAAATATTCCATATTATTTAGTTTTTTTAACTGGTCCTTGGCTTAAACTTAAAACCATAGAGTTAAGTTTATTAACCTCAAGTTGTAGTTTTAATGACTCTAATTCTACGTCAGATAGTTTTTGTTTATAAAATCCTACTAGTTGAATCAATTCATTTTTTTCTAAATTTTGCATTGCCCCCTACTTTCTTAAATCAAAGGCAGTTCCCTGCCAAACCTTTTCTAGTTTTTTCTTTTCTCTTTCTACAATTGCACGGCTCCATGAAAACCCTGCATCTCCACCCCAAGCATCCCACATAATTCTTCCATTAGAGGGAAACTCTAAACCATCGTAAAAACCTTTACCTTTTTTATCTACTTCGTGACGTGAGAAAAAAGAATACATTCTTTTAACAGTACTAAGAGACATTACTGATCCATTTACAATATCAGTTGCACGACCCCAGCCTACTGGAGTTC
>Ga0209400_1001077_pt1 | contig 23102 bp, 19 predicted proteins | sample M_130807_EF_Meta_FD_187313 | JGI IMG/M metagenome (GOLD analysis project Ga0209400, IMG submission 187313) | Freshwater microbial communities from Lake Montjoie, Canada to study carbon cycling - M_130807_EF_MetaG (SPAdes) (version 2) | ecosystem: Environmental > Aquatic > Freshwater > Lake... | reverse complement strand
ACATCGTTTCCTTATCAATTGATTCCATCCCTCGACACCCTCCCGCAGGTCTCCATTCCAGATGGATGCCTCTCCGAACTCGAAAAGACTGGGAAAAGAAAGAATCTCTTTCTCTTGCTCCCTACGCCTCAAAAAGTCGGGAGAGCTTGGGTCGGAAATACCCTGAGGAATCTCACGACTTCCGCCCAGAATTCCAGCGGGACCGCGAACGCATCGTTCACAGCACCGCCTTCCGTAGCCTCGAATACAAAACCCAGATCCCCCTCAACAGCACCGGGGATCATGTCCGCACCCGTCTTACTCACACGATTGAAGTCGCCTCCCTGTCCCGCTCCCTCTGCCGTTCTCTTGCGCTCAATGAGGACTTGGCTGAAGCCATCGCCCTCGCCCGCGACCTCGGGCATCCCCCGTTCGGTCGTCCGGTGGAACAAGCTCTCGACCAACTCATGCAGGATTGCGGTGGCTTCGGTCGGCGCCGTCAAAGCCTCCGCGTCGTCGAACAGCTGGAAATCAAATATCCGGAATTCAACGGCCTCAATCTCACCCATGAGGTTCGGGAGGGACTCAACCCTCTCCCCCGCCCCGGAAGCCATCCTTTCCTTGAATCCCAAGTTGTCGACTTGGCAGATGAGATCGCCCACTCCTGCCATGACCTTGAAGACGCCCTTGAAAGCGGCCTCATCGCCCCAACCGCTCTTCTGGGGATCGAGCTGTGGAAGGAGACCGAATCCGTTGTCCGAAAAAATTACGCACGCCTCGACCCCGAACGCACACGCCGCTACGTCGCCCGTTGTCTGGCCGACTACCTGATGGAGGATGCCACCCGGGCTTCCGCTGACGGCCTAGCCGAAGCCGCCCCCGCCACGGCTGCCGATGCACGGACATTCCCCCGCCGTCTCATCGCCTTTACCCTGCCCATGCGGGTCAAAATCCAAAACCTTCGGACCTTCCTATCAGAAAATCTTTATCACCACCCGGGCGTACGTGAGGTGAATCAACGCGCCTGCCAGGTCTTGCAGGGTCTTTTTGAATTCTATCACCTGCATCCGCATCTCATTGCCGATCGGGCTGCCCTCCGAATCAAAAAGGAGGGGGTGAGCCGAGCGGTTTGTGATTTCCTCTCCAGCCTCACCGACCGGACGGCGATGCAGCACTACGCTCGTCACGTGGGAACAGACGGTCTCCTCCGCGAGCTCACCCCTCATTCCATCAAGTAGGGTGGCCAGGCGCTCCAGCCTATTTCAGCGCGGTGGTTCGCCCGCGTAGTTTCACCAGGAACACCTGAATCTTCTCGCGAAATTCCCTGCCAAATTCCCGGTTTTCATGCCCCTCTCCGGGAATGATCCAAAACTCTTTCGGCCCTGCCGCCTGATCATAAATTGTTCTCACCATTGCCGGCTCCATTCGCACGTCTTTTTCTCCCGCCAAAACCAGCATCGGCGCACGGATATGCCGTGCCGCCCGTAGGCAGTCGACCTCAGCCATTGAAAAGTTAACCCGGCTTTCAATCATCGGGCAGGCCATGTCAATCAGGGGAAACTCGGGCAAGCCGTACATCAGCTTGGCGTGGTGCAGAATCGTGTTCCGATAAGTATCGAACGGCGCATCCGCAATCACCCCCGCCACCGAACCGTCTTTTTCCGCGGCCAACAGCGCCGCCACGGCCCCCATCGAAGTTCCCCATAAGACCGGATCTCCCGCCCCCTGCTCCCGGACGAACTTCATTCCGGCCATCACATCGTGGCTTTCATAATATCCGATGCTCGTCAGGCTAGAATCACTTTTTCCATGCCCCCGAAAATCGATCGCCAAGACCGGGTGGCTTTCATGCTGGGCAAACAGAATGTAGTCGATCATGTGCGCTTTGCTCGCCCCCAACCCGTGCAGGATCACGACGGGCGGAGCCTTCGCATCCCCCTTCGGCATCCACCACGCGGAAATCTTTTTCCCGTCATCCGTCTGCAATTCCACCTCTTGGCACACCAAACCCAGACGGCTCGGGTTCAAAGCGGGCCGGGCCGTAGGAGGAATGCGGGTGGCCAAATCCGCCAAAAAACTCGCTGCCAGCCATAGCAATCCCGCCACCACCACCCCCAATACGGTCACACCCGATATAAGCTGTTTGCCGTACCGTCGCAGAAAACTCATCCATCCAGCCTAACCTTTTTCCTTTCGCGTGCTAGGTGGTGACCCCGGCCCCCGTATCCTTTGCCCGCAGGCTGAAATCGGTTAAAATAAGACCCCTTTGAAAAAGCCCACCGCCCAACCGGACTCCCTGCAAGATACCCAGTCCTCTCCCGACTTCCGCAACCTGCGAATCGACAAAGTCGGTGTCAAAGGCCTCCGCTACCCCATCGTTGTTCGTGACCGGGCCCATGCGACCCAAAACACCGTCGCCACCGTCACCCTCGCCGTCGATCTTCCTCATCAATTCAAGGGCACCCACATGAGCCGCTTCATCGAGGTTTTGCAGGAACACGGCAGCCTGATTCATGTGGAAAGCATCCCGGCTATTCTCCGAGCCCTGCAGGAGCGCCTTCTGGCCGACTCTGCCCACCTTGAACTTGATTTCCCTTACTTCATCGAAAAGAAAGCCCCTGTTTCCGGCGCCCCTGGCCTAGTGGATTACCAGACTTGTTTCGATGCCACTCTCCACGGCAAAGATCTCCGATTCAAAGTGGCCGTGACCGTTCCCGTCACCACCCTCTGCCCCTGCAGCAAGGCGATCAGCGAACGCGGCGCCCACAACCAACGCGGCCAAGTCCGGCTCGAAGTCACTTTTTCAAAAACCGTCTGGATCGAAGACCTTGTCGCCTTGGTCGAATCCTGCGCTAGCTCCGAGATCTTTTCCCTTTTGAAACGCCCGGACGAGAAATACGTCACCGAACGCGCGTATGATAATCCCGTCTTCGTTGAGGATCTCGTTCGTGCTGTCTCGGTCCAATGCGAAGCCCACCCCGATATCGTCTGGTACAGGGTCGAAGCTGAAAATTTTGAAAGCATCCACAATCACAGCGCATACGCCGTGATCGAACGCGGCTAGCACTGTCGCGTCATAACCCCTTTTTCCATTCGGCAGAAACCATCTTTCCCTTAGGATTCACCCCATGTCCCCTGTGCTCATCCTTGCTATTTTGGTCGGTCTCGCCGGCCAGATTGTCGACGGCACTCTCGGCATGGCCTACGGGGTGACGTGCTCGACCTTCCTTCTCGCCTTGGGTATTGCTCCGGCAATGATCAGCTACAGCGTCAAGGTTTCGGAAATCTTCACCACCGGCGTGAGCGGTGTCAGCCATATCTTCCATGAAAACGTCAATCGAACGCTCTGCCTCGAGCTCGCCATCCCCGGAGTGATCGGAGGGGTCACCGGTGCTTATCTTCTCTCGAATTTCGACGGCGCTAAATTCAAGCCCTGGATCAGCGGATACCTGATGCTGATGGGCGCCTATATTTTTTGGCGCTCCAACCATAAACCCATCGCCGTCGATACCAAGGCCACCCACGCGATTCCTCTAGCTCTGGCCGGTGGATTCCTCGATGCCGTCGGGGGAGGCGGATGGGGCCCGGTGGTGACCTCAACCCTCTTGGCAAAAGGCCATCCTCCCCGGTACGTCATCGGCTCGGTGAATATGGCTGAATTTTTTGTCACGCTCACTCAGGCCCTGACTTTCTTCTTTTTTCTCAAACTGGAAAATCTCCCCATCATCGCTGGCCTGATCCTGGGAGGCGTGATCGCCGCCCCTTTCGCCGCAAAACTCTGCAAGATCCTGCCTGCAAAAACCATGATGCGACTAGTCGGAGTCCTGCTTATCCTCGTCAGCGCCCGCACCCTCCTCCTCGCCTTGAAGCTGATCTGACCTTCCGTCGGATCCCTTTTTCATGCTCACCCTTTCCCAGCTCAGCAAATCGTTCGGCGGACGGACTCTCTTCAGCGACGTGTCGCTCCAGATCAACCGAGAGGACCGGATCGGCCTCGTCGGTCCCAACGGAGCCGGCAAATCCACCCTCTTCTCCCTCATCCTTGGCGAAGCCAGCCCGGATGAGGGCCGGGTCACCCTGGAAAAAAATGTCACGATGGGTTTTCTGCCGCAGGAATCTGCACCGGCGGGGGACGAAACCATTCTCGAGCTTGCCTGTGCCACCTCCCCGGAAATGTCCCGAGTCCAGCAGGCAATCAAACGACACGAAGCCGCCGGCAGTCTTGAAGACCCCGAATACCATGAAGCCCTCGACACCTTCACCGAACTCGGTGGCTGGCAACTCGAGCCCCGGGCTAAGCAGATCCTCAGCGGCCTTGCCTTCCGGGATTCTGATTTTAACCGCAAAGCCAAAGCCCTGAGCGGAGGCTGGATTATGCGCGCCCACCTCGCCCGACTCCTCGTCCAAGAGCCCAATCTCCTTCTTCTCGACGAACCCACCAACCACCTCGACCTCGAATCCCTCGTCTGGTTCCAGGAATATCTCCGAACCTACCCCGGTGCGATTCTCATGATCTCCCACGACCGTGAATTCTTAAATGAGCTCGTCGGATCCATCGTGGAAATCTCCCAGTCCAAACTTCATCGCTATCGCGGCAACTACGACAAATACGTGATCGAAAAGGCAGCCCGCGAGGAGCAACACCTGGCCGCCTATAAAAATCAGCAGAAAGAAATCGCCTCCCTCCAACAGTTTGCCGACCGCTTCCGCGCCAAAGCCAGCAAAGCTTCCCAAGCCCAGAGCAAACTCAAACAGATCGACCGGATGGAAAAGATCGAGGCCCCTGTATCATCCGCCCGTTCCATCAAATTCAGTTTCCCCCAGCCCGTCCGAAGTGGACTTCGAGTCATCACCCTGAAGGACGTCGACCACACCTACAAAAACATCGATGGCTCCGGGGATCTCACCGTTTACCGTGGGCTCAATTTCGAGGCCGAACGTGGCCAGCGCACGGTTCTTGTGGGCCCAAATGGGGCAGGAAAATCCACCCTCCTCAAACTTCTCGGCGGTGCCCTCCCCATCCAAAAAGGCGAACGGATTCTCGGCCACAATGTCCGGGTCGGCTACTTCTCCCAGCACCGGGGGGACACCCTCAACATGAAACATCAAGTTCTCGAGTCCGTCCTCGATTCCCCCAACCCCGTGAGCGAACAAACCGCCCGGACGGTCTTAGGCTCCTTCCTCTTCCGGGGAGATGACGTTTTCAAGACGGTAGGCGTTCTCAGCGGAGGAGAGAAATCCCGTCTCGCCCTCGTCAAACTCCTGCTGGACCCGCCCAACCTTCTTCTGATGGACGAGCCCACGACGCACTTGGACATCGGCTCGATCGACGCCTTGATCGGGGCCCTGCATCAGTACGAAGGTACGCTGATTTTTATCAGTCACGATGTTCATTTCATCCGTGCCATGGCGACCACTGTTCTCCACATCAGCGCGGGACAACTCACTCCGTACGCCGGCGATTATCAATACTACCTCGAAAAATCGAAGGCGACCTCCGCCCGGGCCGCCCTCACGGCGGGCGAGCAACTCACCAACTCCCAACCGGTCGCACCCGAAAAATCCGCCTCCTCCGATTCTTCGGAAAAGACCCCCACGCCCCGCAAAACCAAAGAACAAAAACGGGCCGAGGCCGAGGCCCGTCAGGCCAAAAGCCGCCTCAAAAAGGAACACGAAGCTAAAGTTTCCGACCTGGAAAAACGGATCCTCGCCCTTGAAACCCGTCTGGCGGAAATCACCGCAGAACTGGAAAAGCCGGAAACCTACCAAGCCAACGGGGCCGCCGTCACCCTCAGCCGGGAATCAGTCACTGTCAGCGCGACCCTCGAACAGCTGATCGCGGAAGGCCTGCTTCTCTCCTCTCAAACCGAGGAAAACTAATCGCTGTCTCAGCGCAGTCCGATGAGGGCTGCGCCGTTCAGAATCAAAGCAAAGAGCAGGGCTCCGAGGAAGGTACAGACCGGCAGGGTCAGCACCCAAGCCGTGAGAATGTTTCGGACGGTGTTCATCTGGATCCCGGACTGATTGGCCGCCATCGTTCCCGCCACCCCGGATGACAAAACATGGGTCGTGCTGACCGGCAGTCCGAAATAATCCGCAATAACAATGGTTCCCATCGCCATCGCTTCTGCAGAGGCCCCCTGCGCATAGGAAAGATGCTGCTTTCCGATCCTCTCCCCCACCGTCTTCACAATTCTCTGATAGCCGATCATTGTTCCCAACCCCAGGGCGACCGCCACCGCTACCTTCACCCAGACCGGAATGAAGTTGATCAGCTTTTGCGAGACCGAGGCCATCTGTCGCCCCAACCGCTGAATCTCCGGATCTTTGTCCAAACATCCGTTCCGCTCCATTTTCACCAGGGCCCTGGAGACAAGATAGATGCCCGTCCGCAGTTCCCCTCTTTGGGTTTCGGGAAGACTGGAAAGGGTTGTCAGGCCGCGCACCTTTTGGTGGATTTCCCCGCTTAATCCGGAAACAGAAGCCAAGGTCTCCGGACCGAACGTCCCCGAAGATTTGATGTAAGCCGCCAGAATATCCCGGGCCTTTTTTCCCTGAACCAGCTCCCCTTTCCGCTTCGCCTCAAAATCATTCACCAAGGCTCCAGTGCTTTGTTCAATGGCCGTGATCCATTCGGGATGCGTTTTCATATTCAAGGCATATGCCCCGGGCAGAATTCCCACCAGAATCAGCATAATCAACCCCATCCCCTTTTGTCCGTCGTTGGATCCGTGGGCAAAACTCACACCCGTGCAGGTGAAAAGCAACAGCCCCCGGATCCAACCGGGCGGCGGAGCTTGACCTTCAGGCGCCCGATACAGCTCCGGTTTGGTAAGAATCTTTTTCGTCAAAAGAAGCAATCCTGCGGCCCCAAGAAAACCGATGACGGGTGAAATCAGCAGCCCGGCAAAAACTTCCGATGCCTTGGCCCAGTTGACCCCTTCGGTGATCGAGTGGGTCGGTCCAAAGATGGAGTTGGCCAATCCCACTCCGAGAATGGACCCCACCAAGGTGTGGGAACTGGAGGCGGGCAGGCCCAAGTACCAAGTCCCCAGATTCCAGGCAATGGCCGAAAGCAGGAGGGAAAAAACCATCGCAAAACCCGCGGCCGAACCGACATTCAGGACCAACTCAACCGGCAACAGCGCCAGAATTCCAAACGCCACAGCCCCAGAGGAAGTCAGCACCCCGATCAGATTCCAGATGCCCGACCAGACTACTGCCGGTGTCGGCTTCAGCGTGTGGGTATAAATCACCGTGGCGACGGCATTCGCCGTGTCATGAAACCCATTCACGAATTCGAAACTCAGCGCCGCTCCCACTGCTAAAACAAGGAAGACAAAAGTCCAAATCGAGGCATCTCCTACCAGGGGGGGCAACATCCGTGAAATATGCCCTCGTCCCGCCAGACGTAACAAGCTGGAGTTCAGGAGACCGGAGCTAGGCCGATCGTGCGCTAAAGCGATAAAATCGCAAAGTGTCTACCGGTTTGTCCTTTTTCAGCTCGGTAAGAATAAAACCTTTTCAAATCCGCCGCCGTGCAAAGCCCGCTGTCCACTACTTCTCCCACTTTCTCTCCGTTCAGCTGACGAAGAATCTCCGAAGCAAAATCAATGTCATAATAAGGCGGGCGGATGCATGGCCCTAGCAGGGCCATCATCTCTTGGGGATTGGAACCAAATTCCTCCTTCATTTTGCGAATGGTCGCCGGCACGACTCCTGCCTCCGTCCCCTTTTTTCCACTGTGCACTAACCCGATCGCTCCAGTCTTCCCACAGTGAATCCATACCGGCCCACAGTCGGCCACCCGAACCACAAGGGAGAGATTTTTTTCCCGGGTGATGAGCGCATCCACAGAGGGAATCATCCGCCCCGCCTCACCCGAGGAAACTAGCGCAACGCCGACCCCGTGGGTCTGTTCCGCCGAAACAAAATTTATAGGCAATCCTTCCTTTTCGAGAATTTTTGGCAACTCGGAAGACGTGAGCGGAGGAGCCGAACGAACGGTGAAACCATGGAGCAAACCCCGTTCCTCTAATTCGGGAAACCGAAGGAGGTTCACTGCCCAGGCTGAAGGCTGACCGCTGTCGATGCCTGCATGTTAACTTTCGGGCGGGGCGCCAAGGAAGCTTCGGTTGGCACTGTGGGAGGAGTTTTGGGGCCGAAAGGAGTCGAAGTGGCCCTCTCCAGAGAAGCCAAAGCGACATTGTAATCGAACCTCCCCTGCAACTCATTGAACTGGGCCTGCGTGAGATTCGACTGGGCGTTGATGATGTCGAGCTGAATGCCAGCCCCGACGTTGAAACGGGCTTCGGCCAGGCGGAGACTCTCGCGTGACTGTTCGACATTCCTCTGCTGGGAAGTGACCAATTCCACCGCCTCTTCCATTTTCACTACCGAATCCCGAACATCGGTTTCCACCATCCGCCTCTTTTCCTCATACGCCACCTCGGCTTTGCTGATCTGGGCCTTCAACTGCTCGAAACGTCCCGTGCTCGCCATTCCATCAAAAAGGGTCCAAGTCCCGTTGATCGACGCCACCGGTCCGTTGAAACTGTCTGTAAAGGTCGAGCTCCCTGGATTCTGAATCACATCATATCCACCGGAACCGACAATCTTTGGAATAAAGGTTTCCTTTTTGGCTGCCTCGAAAAGCTTGTTCTGAACTTCGATCTCTTTTTTCACCGCCCTGAGATCGTTCCGGTTTTGGACTGCATTCCGCAAGGAAGAAGCCAGATCCACTTGCACCGGCTGATAAGGCAGTTCCCCCACGACATCCACAGGCGGAGCCCAATCCTCCACCGCCTCCACCGGATAATCCAGGGCGAGGACCCGGGCAAGCTGCACCTCCGCCACCCGCTTGTTGTTCCGGGCCCGAATCAACTGCGGCATGTTGTTGGCCAGCTCCACATCGGCCGTCAGAACATTGAACTTCGTGACCGTTCCCGCTTTGAATCTCTTCTGCTGGGAAGACAGCTGTTCTTTTTTCAGATTCACCGCTTCGGTCTGCACATCGATGAGGGAGCGGTTGAGCAGCACTGCGTAGACATTTTTGCGGACTTCGAGGATCACTCGGTCCACCGTGTCTTGCAGCAGAAGAACAGCCTGGCTCTGGGAAATTCGGGCTGCCCGCGTGCGAGACAAAGCGGCACCTCCGTCGAACAAAAGCTGACTGACTCGTACCCCGGCATTCCAGTTCATTTCGTCGGCGGAAACAAATCCCGCATTGACCAGCAAACCGTTCAACTCTTTCGACTGATATTCGAACGTTCCCTGGGTCGTCACCTTGGGCAAAAGTGCACTCCGCACCTCGATGGCCACCCCTTCCTGCCGGCGGACCTGATCCTGAGCCTGCCGAATTTCCGTATTCTGCTTCAAAGCCAAGGCCACGCACTCCGCCAGATCCAGTTTCCGGGTGGCAAATTCCGGCACATTGTTTTGGGGCAAGGGCAGGGTGACCTGCATATCATCTTTTTTCTCCCCGGCTTCTACTCCCCTCGGAATCAAGGAGCCGAAAAGAAAAAGTACAGCGAGGTTTTTAATCGCGCGGTAATTCACGACAATAGTTCTCCATCACTCGGTAAATCCGGACCCAAGCGTCCTGATCCCCCGGTTCCAGTTGTCCCAAAATTTCACTCAAATGATGGCGGAGTTCCCCCTGCAGTCTTTCCATCAACTCCTTGCCCTTCGCGGTGATTCCAACCAATTTCTGCCGCCGATCCCCCTCCTGGGCATGCCGCTTGACCAAGCCCACCCCCTCCAACCGATCCACCAACCCGGTCGTCGCCGAAGTGGCGTGCCCCATCCGTTTGGCCAACACCCCCATGGGCACCCCCGATTCCGCTGCTAAAAATCCCAATAAGGTAAATTGCGGGATGGAAAGCTGTTTGGCCGAGGTTTGACGAAAAAGATCGAGAAGAAAACGCCTCTGCAGGAGAGTCGCGATCCTCTCAAGCTCTGGAACACGGGGATCCATCACACCCGTCGTTCCATTTTGCGGATATTTAGTCATGTGAAATATATACTCGATGAAATGTCCAATGCGTACAAGTACTGAAAATTGCGTGAAAACACCCCGAATAACGTTGCCCCAATACGACTAACACCTACTTTTCTTCAAATTACATGACAAACCTTCTTCTCAACCAAGCCCTCCCATTCAGCCTCATCGCCGGTGCCATCGGCCTCGCCGCGGCCTGGGGACTCATTGTATGGATTAAACGTCAACCCGAGGGAGACGAACGGATGAGGGAAGTCGCTTCCGCCATTCAGGAAGGCGCGGCCGCCTATCTGAACCGCCAACTCCAAGCCGTCTCGGGCATCGCTCTCCTTCTGTTCGCCGCAATTTGCTACTTTAAAAACCTTCCCACGGGAGTTGGCTTCCTGGTTGGGGCCGCATGTAGCCTTCTCGCCGGATTTTGTGGCATGCGGATCGCCGTCATGGCGAATGTGCGGACGGCCCAAGCCGCCACTGTTAGCCGCACCGCCGCCCTTCGAAACGCCTTCAACGGAGGAGCGGTCACCGGGCTTCTTGTGGTGGCACTCGCCCTACTTTCGATCGGTATCTTCTATATGGTCGCGTCCCAACACCTCGGCCTGCGTGCCGCGATCGACAGTCTGACCGGCCTCGCCCTCGGCGCCTCACTCGTCAGCGTGTTTGCCCGGCTCGGTGGAGGAATCTACACCAAAGCTGCGGATGTCGGAGCCGACCTCGTCGGAAAAATTGAATCCAAACTCGAAGAGGACGACCCCCGCAACCCCGCCACCATCGCCGATAATGTCGGAGACAACGTCGGGGACTGCGCGGGCATGGCTGCCGACGTTTTTGAAACCTACGCCGTGAGCCTGATCGGTTGCGTCCTTGTCGCATTCCTCACGGTCTTTGGCGGAGACGGAAAACCCGATCCGGCCGCCCTCAGCTATCCGTTCGTTGTCGGCGGGGTCTCAATTCTTTCCGCCATCCTCGGCATCGCCACCGTCAATTTCGGAAAAGGAAACCCCACCCGCCTCCTGAGTCTGGGGGTTCTCATCAGCGCCGTAGCCTCCGCCGTCGCCCTGTGGCCCCTTGCCCACATCTTTTTTCCTAATGGCCTCCGCCATGACGGACAAATTGCCTCCACCCATGGGATCTATTTTGCCTCCCTCGTGGGTCTTCTCATGACCTTCGTAGTTCTCCTGATCACAAACTACTACACCTCCACCCACCACTCTCCGGTTCGCAATGTCGCCAAAGCCTCCGAAACCGGCCACGCCACGAACATCATCGCTGGCTTGGCGATCGGTCAGCACGCCACCGCCCTGCCGGTCGGCTTCATCGGGATTGCAATCCTTCTCAGCTATCATTTTGCCGGACTCTACGGTATCGCCATCGCCGTCATGGCCATGCTCTCCATGGCGGGCATCGTCATCTCGCTCGACGCCTTCGGCCCCATCACCGACAACGCCGGTGGCATCGCCGTCATGGCCGGCATGCCCAAATCCATCCGCACTCGCACGGACGAACTGGATGCCGTGGGCAATACAATGAAAGCCGTGACCAAGGGATACGCCATCGCCTCGGCCGGCCTCGCCTCCTTGGTTCTCTTTGGTTCCTATGTGCAGGAACTGAAAGTGCACTTCTCTTCCTTGGGTGTGGCCATGCCGAGTCTGGAATTTTCCCTCACGGAACCCAAGGTCATCATCGGGCTCTTCATTGGCGGCCTCCTCCCTTTCGTCTTTACTGCCCGCTCCATGGATGCAGTCGGCGTCGCCGCTGGTGCCGTTGTCCGGGAAGTCCGTCGCCAACTCAAAGCCAAACCAGGAATCCTCTTGGGCAAGGATAAGCCGGATTACGGTACCTGCGTGGATATCGTCACCCAAGCCGCCCTCCGGCAAATGATCATCCCCGCCCTCCTTCCCGTCCTCTTTGTGGTTGGAGTCGCGGCCATCCCCGGACTTGGTCCGGTTGTCCTCGGAGGCGTTCTTGTGGGCACGATTGTCACCGGGCTTTTTGTCGCCATCGCCATGACTTCTTCCGGTGGTGCTTGGGACAATGCAAAGAAATACATCGAGGAAGGCAATTTTGGCGGAAAAGGATCCTTGGCCCATGCCGCGGCCGTGACGGGCGATACGGTCGGTGATCCCTACAAGGACACCGCCGGCCCAGCGATCAATCCGATGATCAAAGTCGTTAACATTGTCGCCATTCTTGTCATCCCGATCTTTTTTTAAATTGTTCCGCTTCCAGATCCGTCTGGTTGGACTTCGGCTCCGAACGTAATCTGACTGTGTGAACCTCTTTCGGGTCGAACAAAAGCTCGTTTCCGCCCCCCTGCCGAACGTCGCCGTCGAGGTTCACCGAGCCCTCGACCAAATGAATCTTCCCCCTCCCCAGGGCGAAGTGGCCATCACCGCTGGAAGCCGGGGCATCTCCAATCTCGTCGAGATCACCAAGGCAGCAGGTGACTGGCTCCGCCAAAACGGAGCGAAGCCTTTTTTGGTCCCCTCCATGGGATCCCACAACGGGGCTACAGCCGAAGGCCAGCAGAAGATGATCGAATCCCTTGGCCTCACCCCGAAAGCCACCGGAATGGAAATCCGTTCCAGCATGGAATGCGTCAAAGTGGGCACCGTTGAATCCGGCGATGTCTGGATGGACCGTCACTGCCACGAATCTGCCGGTGTTCTGGTATTGAACCGCATCAAACTCCACACCTGTTTCGCGGGTCCCGTCCAAAGTGGCCTAACGAAGATGATGGTTGTCGGTATGGGCAAAATCCATTCGGCCGAAACGTTCCACTCTGCTCCTCCCGAAAACCGACCCCGCATTCTTCAGGAAATGGGTTCCCTGCTCGTTCAATCGGGCAAGATTTTTGCAGGCTTAGGCCTCCTCGAGGACGGCCTGGATCAAACCGCAGAGATTCATGCCATCCCCGGACCAAAGATTCTTGAACAAGAACCTGCTTTGCTAGAACGCCATCGGCACTACTTCCCCACCCTACCCTGCGATGATCTAGGAGTTTTGGTCGTCGACGAAATCGGAAAGACCTACAGCGGAACCGGCATGGATACGAATGTCATTGGCCGTCGGGGTATCCACGGTTTTCAGGATTTGACCCGCCCCCGAATTCACGTCATCGCCGCCCTCGGCCTTTCCCCGCATGCCCTGGGCAACGGCCTGGGAGTCGGCTTGGCGGATTTCATCACCCAGCGACTCCGCCAGGCCGTGAATGAACATAAGACCTTCACCAACGCTTACACCACGGGTGATATGCAGCGCATGGCTCTTCCCTGCACCCTAGCGGATGACGAAGAAGTACTAAAAAAAATTCAGGGTCGATACGGAAACCGTCGCTGGATGTTTATCCCCAACACCCTTCACTTGGAAAAACTGTTCGTGAGCGAAGATCTGGCCGAAGAACTACGTCATCACCCCAGCTGCCAGGTCGACCCCACCCCTGTCCCCCTACGCCTCCAATCCGGTCGCCTCCAGCTCTTCTAGGCCCAACTCTCCTCAGTCAACGGAGGAACAGACTTCCCCCTCCACTTTCGGAACCAGATCCTCCCACAGGCGGCCAAAATCAAAATCACCAGAATGAGAAAGAATGCTGTGATCCCCGCATTCATCGCCTGAGTTGCCGCCAAATCATTTTTCCCGGCAGCCGAAAACTCCTTCATCGCGGTCAGAAATCCAAGCCTTGCATCTGAGCTGAAAATTTTGATCCAGCCGGCCGAAAAAGTCACCACTACCAACCATCCTAACGGGATCAAGGTGACCCAAACCAACGACCTCCGCCCCATTTTGATCAGAACCGTTGTGGCCAAACTCAGCGCCATCACCGCCAACAGCTGATTCGCCACACCAAAGATCGGCCAAAGGCTGTTGATTCCCCCGTGCGGATCCACCACCCCCTGATAAAGAAACCATCCCCACCCCCCGACAAACAAGAGACTTCCCAGCACACTGCCGGAAACGGAATGAACCTTACCGAGGGGGCTCCAAATCCATCCCAACACTTCCTGCACCAAAAACCTCCCGATTCGTGTGCCCGCATCAATCGTTGTCAGAATGAAAAGCGCCTCAAACATGATCGCAAAGTGATACCATAGCGCCATGGTGGCCCCGCCCGCCTGCCCCAACGACTGGGTAAATATCTGGGCCATCCCGACCGCAAAGGTCGGCGCTCCTCCCGTTCTTCCAATCATTGACCTCTCGCCGACGGAACGGGCCAACTCCGCCATTTGTTCCTCCGTAACGGGAAAGCCAAGGGCAGTAATTTGCTGCACCACCGTAGCCGGCTCACCCCGCAGATTGATGGCAAAATACTCCCCAGGGGGCATGGCACAGGCCGCCACCAACGCCAACACGCCGACGCACATCTCCGTGATCATCGCTCCGTAACCGATGACCCGGATGTCCGCCTCGCTGGCCAACAGTTTCGGAGTGGTCCCTGAAGAAACCAAACAGTGAAAACCACTCACCGCCCCGCAGGCAATCGTGATAAAGCAAAAAGGGAAAACCGGACCGGCAAAAACCGGGCCAGTCCCATCGACAAATCTTGTAAGTGCGGGCATCTGCAGATGCGGCGAGAGAATGGCGACCACAACCCCCAAGGCCGCCACTGTTCCGATTTTTAAAAAGGAACTGAGATAATCCCTCGGTGCCAGAAGAAGCCAGACCGGCAAAACACTTGCCGCCAATCCATATCCCATGATCGACCACGCCAATGTCTTCGCATCCCAGGTAAACATTTGGGCTAAAGCCGGCATTTCCGAGGCCCACTTTCCGGCCCAGACACAACCGACCAATGCAAGCACCCCCAGAACCGTGACCCAGGCGGTCCTCGTTCCACCGGCGCCGCGCATGCCCACCCCCATTGCCAGAGCCAAAGGCATGGTCAGTACAATGGTAAATAGCCCCCATGGACTCTCCGCTAAAGCCCGTACAACGACCAACGCCAACACTGCCATCAACATTGTCAGAATTCCCAACAACCCGATCACCGCCAGAGTTCCCGCTGCCGGCCCTACCTCTTCCCTCAACATCTGGCCAACCGACTTTCCCCCTCGGCGCACACTCAGCCAAAGAATAATGCTGTCATGAACCGCTCCGCCCAGCACTGCTCCGATCAGAATCCACAAAAGTCCTGGGAGATATCCAAACTGCGCTGCCAAAACCGGCCCCACCAGCGGCCCAGGTCCCGCGATGGCGGCAAAATGATGCCCAAAAACGACCCACCGGTTAGTCTTCACAAAATCCCTGCCATCTGCATGGCGTACGGCTGGAGTGGTCCTGGCCGGATCGATCGTGAGCACCGTGGCCATCAACCAGGCGCTATGGAATCGATAGCCCAAGGCGTACACGCACCCGGTGGCCACAACCAACCAGAGCGCATTGACCGGTTCTCCCCGGAAGAATGCCACTACTCCAAGGGAAATCGCCCCCAGAATGGCCACAAGCCCCCACCCCACTCGGGCCGTAAGACTCAGTCCCTTTTTCATTTTGATTTATTCTTAGCGGATGAATGGATCACGGCGAGCCCTTCATCTCCAGCTTGCCATGAACAGGCTTATGGTTAATTAAGAAGGCATGAAAACCTTTACCCCTCTTCGCTACTTCCTTGTGATGCTCGCCCTCGCTTTTTTTGCTTTGCCTGAAGTACAGGCTCAGGCGGACGACAAACGGAATTCCACCCGCAAATCCAAGACAACCAGTGACGAAAAGCGGCCTTGGAAGGAAGTCACCATTCTGCTGGACCGTCCCGAAAAGCCTTACGAAGTCATCGGTCTGGTTAGCGCCCCCGAAATTTTTCTTTGGGATGATGAAGAGTCGATGAAGGAATCACTTCAGAAACAGGCGTGGAAGATGAAAGCCGATGCCGTCGTTCTCGACCGGATCGAAACCAGCTTTCGCTTTACCGGCCCGGCGGGCGGAGCCAACGGCCGCGCGATCCGTTACAAATAAGTCACTAATCCGAGACTGAGCCCGGCCTGCTCTCGGTCTTTTTCAGGCCGTCAGCACCGGCTCCGGCCGATTCACCAGTTCATAGCTGTTCGTCCTTTGTTGCGGATCGTACCCGGCTTCCCGGATCAACCGGCGCATTTCCTCCACACTCAGCCGGAAGCTTGTCCCCGCACTCGACACCACATTCTCCTCCATCATCAAACTGCCAAAATCGTTCGCCCCAAATTTGAGCGCCACCTGCCCCATCGCCGGCCCCTGGGTCACCCAGCTCGACTGCACGTTCGGAATATTATCGAGAAAAATACGGGATAGCGCCTGCATCCTCAAATACATGTGGGAACCCGTCCGCTCCGCCTTCAACACCGTGTTTTCCGGCTGAAACGTCCAACAGATGAACGCGGTGAATCCACCTGTCCGATCCTGAAGATCCCGCAACCGCTGAAGATGCTCGATCCTTTCCTCCGGCGTCTCCACATGGCCGAACATCATCGTGGCGCTCGACTTCATCCCCATACCATGGGCGATTTCCATCACCCTCAACCAGGCATCCGTCCCGCACTTTCTCGGCGCAATCCTTTGTCTCACCCGATCCACGAGAATTTCCGCCCCACCCCCGGGAATGCTACCCAAGCCCGCTTCCCGAAACTTTCCGATCACTTGCTCGAGACTCATTCCAAAGACCTCGGCAAAATGATTGAACTCCGGGGGGGAAAACCCGTGCACATTCACCTGAGGATATTTCGCTCGGAGATGCTGCAAAAGATCCAGATACCACTCCAGCCCCAGCTTCGGATGATGCCCCCCCTGCAGAAGGATCTGGTTCCCTCCAACCGCCACCAGCTCATCAATTTTCCGATCAATCTGTTCCTGTGTCAGAACATAATGATCCCCGTCTTTCTCCGTTCGGTAGAACGCACAGAACTTGCAATAAACGTCGCAGACATTCGTATAGTTGATGTTCCGGTCGACGATGTAGGTGACCACCTCACGCCCCCGACCCTCATAATCCTTCGCCTTGGCCAGATTTCTCCGGGCGTTCGCCGCTTCTCCCAGCTTCGCCAAAGGCCACCGATAAATGACTCCGGCCTCCTCCGCCGTGACTCTCCCCCCACCCGAAACCTTGGCCTCCAATTCACTCATTCCGGAATGAACTATCTCGAGATATCCCCTTGCCCTAATAGCTTGAATCCGCCCCGCCCCAACACCTGCGCCCCCAGCTCATTGTCATCCAAATTCAGGCAGAGCGCGGGACGGGCCTCCGGTCGGACCAAGAATGCATACGCTGTCATGATGTTGATCTCCGCCTCCAAAAGGGAAGAAAGCACCTTGGGAAGTTCCGTCGCTGCCCCCAGCTCGACCGCCACAACGGTGGATTCGGTGTGTGCCACCGCCTGCTCGTGAAAAATCGCGCGTGCCTGATCCGGGTCGTCCACCACCATCCGCACAATGGCACTGTCCGTCGTATCGAGGATGGTCAGGGCAACCACATGGACATGCCGGCTCTGCAGAATGCGAATTAGCTCCAACAACCGTCCGGCTTTGTTGGCCAGAAAAATGGAAAACTGCCGGACAGGATCTGACTGGGTTTTTTGGGTGGCGACGGCCATGAGAAAATCCTACTCCTTCTCCTCAACCCCGCCAACCCAGGATCACCTTCGCCGTATTTCTTCCGCTCGCCCCAAAAACCCCTCCCCCGGGATGGGTACTGGCCCCGGTCAGATACAGCCCCGGCACTGGCGCGCGGTAACACGAAATCTCGGGCAACGGCCGGAACATGAACATCTGGTCCAAACTCATTTCAAAATGCATGACGTTTCCTCGCAACAGACCCAGATCCCTTTCGAGATCCAACGGAGTCTGGATATATCGTCCAATCATCTTCCCCTTCATGTTGGGCGCGTACTCGCAGACTAGGTTGTAAAGCTTGTCGGCTTCCCGTTCGCGTATGGCATCCCAATTTTCGCCGTTTCGTAGTTCGTAGCTGTGGTATTGCGCCCAGGTGAAAAGCGTGTGCTTTCCCCTCGGCGCCAATGTTGGATCGATCGCGGAAAAGGTCATCGCCACTACGCTCGGTTTGGCCGGAGGCTGATATCCCAGATAATCCCGGTAACTGCTCTCTAGCATTCCTTGATCTCGGCAAAGCAGCTGCATCCCTGAATGATATTCCTTCGGTTTTTGCCCGCTTCCCACTTCACGACCGTAAACAGGCAACTCCTCCACCGCATGCCTCACTACCATCCCAAATCCGTTTCCAATCCGTGCCTTTTCCATCCGTCCCGACAGTTCCTTCGGTCCATCTTTCAGAAGGTCACAGAAAAATGTCTTCAGATGACACGCCGCCACCACTTTCTCCGCTTGGAAAACCATTCCGCCTGCTTTCACCTCCCACTCTTTCCCCACTTTCCGCACCTCCTGTACCGCCTTCCCCAAAAATAGTTCTCCCCCATGTCTTTCCAGACACTTCACCAAAGCAGTGGCGAGCGATCCGCTCCCACCCTTGGCGCGCTTCGCCCCACATTTGTGAATCATCGCGTTCCACCCGAACATATCCCCACTGGCGACCTCTCCTGGAGCCGGCCCGCTTTGGGCGGACAGCCACAACATGGCCGTCCGTAAATGCTCATTTTCAAAGGTCTCCCGAATCACTTCTCCATACGGCGCCATCAACTGCCTGGCGGTATCGAGGCTCGACCACAGCCGCCTCGACTTGGGCCGGAATAGATTCCTTTTAACGATGGTGCCGAAAAGCTTTCCCGGCGAGGGCGGGGCAAGAAAGGTTTCAAAAACCCCTTCATTGAGCTCGGTCCAACGCTCCACATACCGCCGATACGCTTCCGCATCCCTGGGGCTGAACTGTGCGATGCTGTCACAGGTCTTTTCGACATCCCGATAAAATGAGATTCCCCGTCCGGTTCCTTCCACCGGGTAGTAGGCCCACGGATCCATCTCGATGTACTCCAGTCCCTCCCTGGCCAAATTGAGTTCCGACAAAACCGGCGTGAGATGGATCATGATGTGAACCGACGAGCCCACATCGAAACGAAACCCAGGCACCAAATCTTCCCGGGTGCACACCGCTCCTCCGGGCAATTCCCGCCTTTCCACCACCGCCACCTTCAGCCCCGCTTTCGCAAGATAACAAGCACAGATCAGGCCATTGTGCCCGGCCCCAACGATGACAACGTCGTAACGCAAAATCGGGCTACCTCGCCGCAACCAACCGAGGTTCGACGCCCCGAAGTTTTCCAACAAACCGAACGATCCGGTCTGCCGCCACTTCGATCCGATCCAGAGCCGTCGCGTAGCTGCACCGAATAAACCCTTCCCCTCCCGAACCAAATGCTTCGCCCGGTACCACCGCCACTTTTTCCTCCTCAAGCAACCGGAGCGCGAACTCGCGGGAAGTCAGTCCCGTGCTTCGGACATCGACAAAAAGATAAAAGGCTCCCGCCGGATTCGTCGGCTTTAAGCCCGCTTCCTCCAGCCGCCTCCGGAGAAAATCTCGTCGAATCCGGTAGCTCTCCCGCGCTTCTGTTGTCGTCGTTTCTGCGCCTCGCAAGGCCTCGACGCCCGCTTCCTGACTTAGGGTCGAAGCACAGAGAATCGCATATTGATGGATTTTCATCATCGCATCGATGAGAGGGGCGGGAGCACAGGCATACCCAATCCTGAATCCGGTCATTGCAAAAGCTTTGCTCAGCCCGTGAAGAAGAATCGTCCGCTCCCGCATTCCCGGCCGGGTCACGATGGACTCATGCGGCCCCTCATAACTCAATTCGGCGTAAATCTCATCGCTGATCACCAGAAGATCTTTTTCCACACAAACCTTGGCCAAGGCATCCAGATCCTTCCCCAAAAGAACTGCCCCGGTTGGATTCGTGGGAAAATTCAGCAACAAAACCTTCGCGCCGGTAGCCGCTTCGGCCACGGCCCTGGGATCCAAGCGAAATCCGTCCTCCGCCCGGGTCCGGATGGCCCGCCCCTTTGCGTGCGCCAGACTGATGGAGGGCGCATAGGAAACGTAACAGGGTTCGTGATACAGCACCGTCTCGCCTGGATTCAATACCGCCCGCAAAGCCAAATCGATCGCCTCGCTCACTCCGACGGTGACAAGAATCTCATTCTCCGCGCTGTACTTTTGTCCAAAAACCTTTTCCACATAAGTCGCGATTTCATTTCTGAACTTCAGACTTCCCAAATTGGACGTGTATCCGGTGCGCCCGTGCTCCAAGGAATAGATGGCCGCCTCCCGGACCGCCCAAGGCGCGGAAACGTCGGGTTCCCCGATCCCTAGGGAGATCACATCCCCCCGCTTTTGCACCAATTCAAAAAAATCACGGATTCCGGAACGGGGAATCCCTTTCACATGCTCCGCCAAAAAATCTACGGGCTGTTTCATGGAGAAACCGACAAGCGCTCCGTCTTCTCATCTTGCAGAAAAAGAACGCCTGCTTCCTTGTAGGTTTTCAGCTGGAAATGGGTCGCCGTGGAAATCACCCCTTGAATCGTCGAAAGTTTTTCCGCCACAAAACTAGCCACCTGCTTGAGATCCGGTCCTTCCACCACAATCAAGAGGTCATAGCCGCCGCTCATCAGCTGGCAGGAAACGACCTCCGGATACCGCGCCACACGGGCCGCAATCCGGTCGAAGCCACCATCCCTCTCGGGTGTGATCCTTACCTCGATGACCGCACGCACGGCTCCGTTCCCGGTTTTGTCGGGATCGAGGATCGCTTGGTACCCGAGGACAACCCGGTCCGCCTCATACTTGCGGAGCGCCGCCTCGATGGCCTTTTCCGGCTGGCCTGTCAGTTTGGCCAATTCCGGAACAGAGAGACGGGCCCGCTGCTTGAGAATTTGAAGAAGAGGGTCCATGGATGGACTCAGTTATGAGGAACGCAGAGGAAGTTCAGGGAACCAGGAAGATTTTACCCGTGTATGGGCATTTCACTTCCGTGCCAGGGGCAAAACCTTTCACATCCACCAGCCCGGCATACGGCGCATAGGGACTACGCACCATCCCTGTTTTTCCAGAGACTTTTTCTCCTTTGGGATAGCTCGCCTTGGTCGGGGTGCTCTTTTCTGCACTTTCAGGCGGAGTCCAGGGTTTCTTTTCGTCCGTGGCAGCCGGTTGGGGCTTGGAACTCTCCGTGGTCTCCGGCTTGGAATCAGCCGTGGTCGGAGTGGTCGTGTCCCCGTACGTCGTGGTGACGTTCTCCGCATCCCCGGGAATGGTGCACCCAGTCAGAAAAGCGGCAAAACCAAGGCTCATTCCGAGAATTTGAAAGCGGATCTTCATAAGTCCTTACCCTATCAGAATCACCGATTTACGGCAATCCTGCCCTCCTGCCTCCGAAAGGTGACCTTCAGCCTCGCTTCCGCTTTTTCCCCCGGCTTTAGGTCAAAATGTTGCCCGAAAAGAATGCAATTCCCCTGCCGGATCGGACCCTCGGGACCTGTTTCGACATCCAACAAAGGATAACTCCAAACTAACGGCAAATTTTCAGAAGCCATCTTCACTTCAAGTTGATCCGTTGAACGCGCCGAAACCATGTTCACTCCTTCGCTCTGCCAGCTCTGCCGGTCTGTTTTTTTCTGATCCCCGCATTTCCAAAGCCCGCGACCGGACTGGTCCGGTCCCAGATTCAGATTCAATTCGGTCGCAAAAACTGTCTCGAGCGGCAACGTTCCCGTGTTCGTCAGTTGGAAGGAAATCTCGACCAAACCGCTTCCTGCATCGATCGCATAGGTTTTCTCGAGCAGACAGGGCTGCCGGGTCCCCATCCGGTACAATCCACCATCTCGCTGCAGACTCAATGTCACCCGGCTCCCCGTTTGCCTCATTTGCCGGATCTCAAAAGGTTGAAAAATAAAATCTCCCAGCTCGGGATAAGTCCCGGCGGCCAACTGCTCCACCGATGTCCCTCGCGCAAAGAGATGCTCCTGAAAGAGCCGCCGTTCGTACCAGTCGCTGGGTCCGGAGGCCGATCCGTTGATTCCTTCATCCCTCCGGGTCAGAACATCCGCCAGATTCCTCCCGAACTCGGGCAGGCCGATCTCCAGGCACGCCCCGCCCAGATGCGGTGCAAAAAGCAGCGTGAGGGCCGGATGCCCGGCCACCACCTCCATTTGCCCGTCCGCATTCACATCCTCCCGGACAAGATCCGTCTCGGCCTGCCCGGATCTCATTTCAGATTCCGCCATCAACAGCTCCCGCCAGATGGCCTCGCGCAAATGAGGAAGATGCAAGCCCCCCTGCGTTCCGTGCCACTGGGCCGTTGCACACTGGGCCCGCCACAACCGCTCGTTCACGGATCTTGCCCCGGGGAACTTGGCTTTGGATTTCAGTCTCTTTCCAAGCGAAAGATTCTTCCGGTACATCAGATTCAACTCTTCATACCGAACCCGGAACGAAGCCCAGGATCCCCCGCGAAAAAAGGGCAACCACTTGGCCGCATCATAACGTTGGGCCAGCTGATTCCTCTCCCGGAAAAATTCCTTCCTCGCCCCGCCGGGAAGGGACCAACCGCCGAGTTCCGCCGGAGTACCCGGAGGCAAAGCCACCCGACCCCGCGGACTCTGTCTTTTGAGCTGGGCCTGCCCCGTCAAAGTATGAATCCACCCCCCCGCTTCCTCCAGTTTGGTGAAAAGCTGATCCAAATATCCCGCCGGCCCCGCGGACAGTTTCGGCCATGTCTCCAAATTCGCCGCTAGGGTGAGCGTGATATCCTCCGCCCTGTTAGCCATCCGGCGGAGATAGCCGAATAACTCGTCAAAAGAAGCGTGGGGAATCAATCGCGCCAGATCGGGACAGGTTGGCAGGACCGTCAGCATGCTTCCGGCCTGATCGGTCACATAATGTCCATTCATCTTGGCTGGAATCACTCCTGCCTGCAAAAAAAATGATCCTTCGACCGGGGCATACTGTAACCCCGCTCGATGAAATGCCCCGCAGAGCGAGGGCCCCCAAACTCCTTCCGCCAACCATGCCCCGGCAGGCTGGGCTCCGAGCCGCTCCTGCAACCACGCCCCCATCTTCTTCAACTGCCCATCCCGATCCTCTTCCGGCCATTCCACCAATACCGGCTCGTAAAATCCTCCCGACAACATTTCGACCCGGCCGGTGGCCACCAACCCCTTGATTTTTTTCACCAGATCCGGATGCCGCTCCGCCAAACCT
>Ga0209400_1001076_pt1 | contig 23142 bp, 23 predicted proteins | sample M_130807_EF_Meta_FD_187313 | JGI IMG/M metagenome (GOLD analysis project Ga0209400, IMG submission 187313) | Freshwater microbial communities from Lake Montjoie, Canada to study carbon cycling - M_130807_EF_MetaG (SPAdes) (version 2) | ecosystem: Environmental > Aquatic > Freshwater > Lake... | reverse complement strand
GGCGTCTAAAACCAATAAAATTTCATGTGGTGCATCGGCTTTCACTTTTGACATGACACGCTTTATCTTACCCAATTCATTCATCAAACCCACTTTGTTGTGCAAACGACCAGCAGTATCAACAATTACCACATCTGCATTGTGCTGAACCCCATATTGTATCGCATCAAATGCTACAGAAGCAGGATCGGTATTCATTCCATGGGCAACCACATGCACATCGTTTCTGCTACCCCAAATTTTCAATTGGTCTACAGCTGCAGCTCTGAATGTATCAGCGGCACCAAGCACCACTTTTTTGCCCGCTTTTTTATATTGAAAAGCCATCTTACCGATGGTCGTTGTTTTCCCTACCCCATTCACTCCAACAACCATCACCACATAAGGAGAATGCCCGTTTAAATTTTCAAAATCACCTGGAATATCGGCTTTGTTTTCGTCCAATAACTTGGCAATTTCATCTTTAAGAATCTGGTTCAATTCGCCAGAACCCAAGTATTTGTCTTTGGAAACCCTTGCTTGAAGTCTTTCAATTATTTTTAAAGTCGTCTCAATTCCAACATCACTGCTAACCAGAATCTCTTCTAATTCATCTAAAAAGTCGTCATCAACCTGTGATTTCCCAACCAAGGCCTTGCTGATTTTACCAAGCAAAGATGATTTCGTCTTTTCTAATCCTTGGTCTAGCTTCTCTTTTTTTTCTTTACTGAAAAAACTGAATATCCCCATAATTTTAACGATTCAATATAAAACAAAAAAAGCATTCTGTACAAACCAGAATGCTTTCTCTAAAACTTTTCAAGTGCTTATTTTTTGAAGTGGTTCTTCACTTCTTCATTTGAGACAATTTCTGATTTGAAGCTATATGAACCTTTGGCATTTTTTACTGCCCTGTACACTTTAGCAAAATCTTTACCGGCACCGGTTTTAAGTGTTGCAACTACCTTCTTAGCCATATCTTAATTATTTAATTTCTTTGTGAACTGTAACTTTTTTCATGATCGGATTGAATTTCTTCAACTCGATTCTTTCGGTGGTATTTTTACGATTTTTGGTTGTAATATACCTCGAAGTACCAGCCAAACCACTTGTTTTGTGCTCTGTACATTCTAAAATCACTTGGATTCTATTGCCTTTTTTTGCCATTGTTTAATCTCCTCAGTATTAGATTTGTCCGTTGCGGATATAATCGTTTAGAACGGCAGTAATGCCTTTCTTGTTAATAGTTTTAATTGCCTTGGTAGATACTTTTAATACGATCCAACGGTCTTCTTCCGGGATGTAAAATTTTTTCTCCTGCAAATTTGGGTAGAATCTTCTTTTTGTCTTACGATTAGAGTGAGACACGTTGTTACCTACCATTGGACGCTTACCTGTTAAATCACAAACTCTCATGACTGTATATTTCTTGAAAAGGACTGCAAATATCTGGGAAAATATTATAAAAGCAAGAAAAAATAAAAAAAATAGCAAACGCGACATTTTTCAGTCTTGTTACTGATTTGATTTCTTTCACTTACTTTATACCAGAGCCAACAAAAATAACTAATTTTGAACAAAAATTAAATTTATTTATGACTTACGAGTTTATTCTTGTTGAACCTGCTTACCTAGAGCGCATTGCATTGATTCAATTAAACAGACCTAAAGAGCTTAATGCCTTAAACTTACAACTCATGTTGGAACTAAAAGAGGCCTTAAAAACTTTAGACAAAGACGACAATGTAAGTTGTATAATTATTACTGGAAATGAGCAAGCATTTGCTGCCGGAGCTGATATCAAGCAAATGGAAAATAAAAATGCCATTGATTTGTTAAAGATTGATCAGTTTGAAACCTGGGACCAAATTAGAAAAACAAAAAAGCCAGTAATAGCTGCTGTAAATGGATTTGCATTGGGGGGTGGTTGTGAATTGGCCATGACCTGCGATATGATCATTGCTGGTGAATCAGCCAAGTTTGGACAACCTGAAATAAAATTGGGTATTATGCCTGGTGCAGGTGGCACACAAAGGCTAACCAAAGCCCTAGGTAAAGCAAAAGCCATGGAATTGGTATTGACAGGAAGGTTCATTGGAGCCAATGAAGCCTACCAAAGAGGATTAATCAACCAAGTGGTTCCAGATGAATTGTGCTTAGATGAAGCCCTTAAATTGGCTAAAGAAATTGCTCAAATGAGCCCAGTAGCTTTACAATTGGCCAAAGAAAGTGTTTTAAAAGCATTTGAAACAGGCTTACAGGAAGGCTTGTATTTTGAACGCAAAAACTTTTATATGTGTTTTGCATCTGATGACCAAAAAGAAGGGATGAATGCCTTTGTTGAAAAAAGAAAACCTGTATTCAAAGGAAAATAATGCAAAAAATGCACCCCAAAGAACTTCAGATTGAATCTTTCAACTACCATTTACCTGAAAAATCTATTGCTGTATACCCATTAGAGAACAGGGATGAGAGCAAATTGTTGTTCTTCAAAAACGGCAAGATAAATCATCTTTCTTTCAAAGAATTGTCAGCTGCATTACCAAATAACAGCTTGTTGATTTTAAATGATACCAAAGTTTTTCATGCCCGTTTGTTTTTTAAAAAAGAAACAGGCGGAATGATTGAGATTTTTTGTTTGAACCCTCATTTTCCATCAAGTCATGCTGAAATATTTGAAAGCAATACTGAATGTGTATGGCAATGTTATGTGGGAAATGCAAAAAAATGGAAACAAGGAAAACTTAAAATAAGCTTTGAATTTGAAGGGAAACAATATACTTGTTTGGCTGAATTGGTTGAAAAATTAGAGGATACATACCTTGTAAAATTTACTTGGGATGCGCCTCATTTGAATTTCTTAAAATTAACAGAGATTTTAGGCAAACTACCCATCCCTCCCTATTTGAACAGGGAATCTGAAGCCAGTGACGAAAACAGGTACCAAACAGTTTTTGCTGACAAAATTGGCTCTGTTGCCGCGCCAACTGCATCCTTACATTTTACCCCAAGTATTTTTGAAGACCTTGCAAAGAAAGAAATAGAAACCTGCAAATTGACCTTACATGTGGGCGCAGGCACTTTTAAACCAGTAACTTCAAAAACAATTGATGGACATCAAATGCACCATGAAAGTATTGAAGTTTCTTTTGAAACTTTAATAAAAATTGAGCAACAGTTGAGGAATGGTCTGCCAATAATTTGTGTGGGAACAACTGCGATGAGAAGTTTAGAAAGTATCTATTGGCATGGGTATTTACTTCAACAAAAGAAAGCGGAATTAAATCACATACAAATTAAGCAATGGACTGCTTATGAGGCGCCAACAGCAACCCCTGCTTTAGAACTGGTTAAGTTGCTTTTGAAAGAAATGCAGTCTCAAGGCTTAAAATCGATAAAAGGAACTACAGGAATTTTAATAGCCCCTGGCTATCAATTTAGAATTGCCAATGCCTTGGTTACGAACTTTCACCAGCCTCAGAGCACCTTGCTGTTGCTAATTGCTGCAATTACAGGTGATAATTGGAAAGACATGTACCAAGAAGCTTTAAACAAACAATACCGCTTTTTAAGTTATGGCGATAGCAGTTTGTTGTGGATTGATCAATGCTGATTCAACAGCGTGTTTAGTATAGTCTTTGGGGCAGTACTTCCCAATAAAATTATTTTAACAGTTAAGGCTGCTTGAGTTTGAAGTTCAGGACTGACAATACATCTGAGATTTTATATTTTCTACGAACATATAGCCTAAAATACTCAATGAGATTGGGACCATGATGAGTGAATTATCAAATAATACTTTGTAGTTCAAGATCATTTTTCCTTAGCCCAAAATTTAGGGCTGATTTTTATTTTATTGATTTTTCTTTCAAAAAAATGACATGAATATTCAGGTGCAAATGCTAGAATTGTTCTAATATTGTAACAAAATATTAAACAGAATAAATATGACAATGTTAGTAGGTAAAAAAGCACCCGGTTTCAACACAACAGCTGTTGTAAATGGTGGTGAATTTGTAGAGAATTTTTCTTTGACTCAATTTATAGGGAAAAAGCATGTGGTTTTTTTCTTCTATCCTTTAGATTTTACATTTGTTTGCCCTACCGAAATCATTGCATTTCAAAATAGAATTGCAGATTTTGAAAAAAGAAATGTTCAGGTTGTTGGCTGTTCAGTTGATAGTCATTTCAGTCATTGGGCTTGGTTGAATACACCAAAAAACAAAGGTGGTATTCAAGGTGTTCAATTTCCAATTGTATCGGATATCAACAAAACCATTGCTCACAATTATGGGGTATTGGCTGGACATTATGATTACAATGAACAAAACGAATTAATTTGGGTTGGCAATCAAGGCGAAAACGCTGTTTCTTACAGAGGTTTGTTTTTAATTGACAGAGAAGGAAATGTTCGTCACCAAGTTGTAAATGACATGCCATTAGGAAGAAGCATTGATGAAGCTTTAAGAATGATTGATGCTTTGCAATTCTTTGAAGAAAAAGGTGAAGTTTGTCCAGCAAACTGGGCTGAAGGAAAAGAGGGAATGCAAGCTACCTCGGAAGGTGTTGCAAAATACCTTGGCGATCATTAATCAAACCAAAGAAATACAGAAAGGCAGTTCAAATGAGCTGCCTTTTTTTATGCAAAAATCCAAGGGAGGAGAAACAACCATTCAATTGTAATTCTGTAATTCTCTTTTAAGAAATGATTCTTTTTCAGAGCATTAAAAAGTAATTTTAAACAGAGCAGCATCAAAGTATAAGAAAAGATCAAGCTGAATATTGAAGTATGATAAAAAGAAAACAGGAGCAATACAGCCCCAAGAATCAAGAGCTCAAAAAGATGATTTTGCAACCAATTCAATTTAAAATTATTGGGAATACCAAAATAAGAATCAGTTCTGTGTTCTAATTCTGCAATACCCATCATAGTATAATAGGTAATGCCCCAAAACAAAAGAGCGGCAATAACACCTGATAAACTTGGCCTCAACAATATTTGAAAATAAATTCCCGCGGCATAAATTGAAGCTGCAATCAATTCTTTGTTCAGCCATTTGTAGCGGTTAAAAAATAAATATACTACACAAAGGGCTCCAATCAACAAGCCATAAAAAAGAACTTTAATTGTCAATACAACATAGGATAAATAGCATGCAATCATCAAAAACAAAAGACCTAATGCATAAATTACTTTTGATTTTTGAGCAAATACTTGGTGTCTTGAACTGATTGAAGCACCATACTTTTTGATGTCTAAAATATGGTCGAACCAATAAACCAGCAAGACAGCAAAAAACAACAGAAGACACAAGCTGTTATCTGATTGAGTTTGAAATGCTTTATTCACTGCCAAATAACCCGACACGGCTGTAATTGCTATGTCTATGCTAAATACATTCAATAAAAATAAAAACTTGCGAATTGAATTTCTGAACCTTACTTTGTAATTGATGAAATACACCCGAATATTTTTGTACAAGATACTGTTTTTATTCTTTTTTGGCGTCAGTTCAAGTTTGAAAGCACAAGAAGAAACTATTGCACAAGGCACTCATAATTTTTATATAGAATTGGGGGGCTCAGGCATATTTTATTCGCTCAACTACGAAAAATATTTGTTTAAAAACAAACAAGAAAACCTAACCTGGACTGCAAGAATTGGGGCTGCCTACAATCCAATTGATTACAAATTTTTAAACGCAGCTTTTTTAAACAAGCAAACCTTTATGTTGCCTTTTACCTCGAGTTTGTTGATAGGTCCATCTAAAGATAAATTAGAGATTGGCACAGGCTTTACCATGTTGACAAAGAACTTCAGTGAGCAAGAAATTGTCCCTCAACTCATTTTAGGATTGAGAGTCATTGATGTCAATCGAGTTTGTTTAAGACTAAACTATATTCCTTTGTTTAGAGGCGCCGAAACCATCCATTGGGTTGGAGTGAGTTTGGGAAAGAATTTCGGGAAAATTCAGTAATCAATTCACCATGAAAAGGCTTGTATTTTTGAGTTATTTCCTGCTTTTAATTGCCAATGTAAAAGCCCAAGAATCTTTAGCAAACAAAGTAGAATTAAACCAATTTTCTAAAGATGAAAGGTTTGATAAATTCCAGATTACCTTGGCCTTATTTGAACTCAAAAAAGACAGTATGTTGAGCATGAATTTTGAGGACTTAAAACCCGCTGTTCCAATATATGTAAAGAAACCTAATGCCTACAGAACTTATGCTTATGGTTATTTATTTTTTAATGGCAGCAGCAATTCTTACTTCAAAGGCTATGTGAGTGTTTTGGTTTGCAATCCTTACCATAAAAATCCGCATTTGATTGTTGATCAAAATCAAAATTTTGATTTCACTGACGATTCTACCTATCAATTGCCCTATTTTGATGAACCGCCCTTGTCTATTTATTTAAAAAATGAGCAGCATCCTGAAGGGCAAATCAAAATAAAATTGAGCCGTCAAGTGCTAACAGGCAGGCACGATTTCAAGCAATTCATGAATGAATACTTTGCCCAAACTTATAAAGACAGGAATTTTATAGGCATTGAATTTACTTACAGGGAACAAAGGTATATCACAAAATCAGGGATTTATCAAACGGCGGAAGACACTTTTCAAGTAGCTTTGTATGATGCCAATTCGGATGGCATATACAATACTCCAAATATAGACAAGCTCTTGATCAATGACCTTGAAGATTCAGTTTTTGATGCAACAAACCCGCTGAAATTTGAACTGATAACAGCTAGCAAACAATTTGTTTTTGAAAAAAATGGCATGGTTTACCAAGTCAATAAAATTGATCCATTTGGAAAATCATTGCAAATTCAAACTGTAAAAAACAGCGATGGAATAGGCAAAATAGCCATAGGAAAGAAAGTACCGAATTTGGTTTTACATTTATCAAACGGAGAGCGACTCAAACTCAGAAAACTCAGAAAAAAAGAAGTATACCTTTATTTCTCTCAACTAGACGCTAAAAATTTCAAAACAGATACTTTCATTCTGAGACAATTGGCCGCTCTTGACAGCAATCATTTGAAAGTAATTTGCGTACTTTATTCTAAAAATAGCTACGAGTTAAAAATTTACCAAGACTATGTAAAACCAAGCTATTTGCTCGCTTATGGAACAAAAAACATGAGTGATAAATTAGGCATCAAAAGCATTCCACAAAGTTTGTATTTAGGCAGGCGAAGGAAAGTGAAATTTTATGGCAAAAAGCCACAAGATTTTATGAGGTATTACCTTCAAAACAACCCATAAAAAAAGAGGCCAATGGCCTCTTTTTTTATGGGTTGATCATTGAATTATTTTGTTACTACAAACTTGATGGCTTTGAAACCATTTTCGTTTTTGATTCTTAAGAAATAAACACCATTGCTGAAATTAGACACATTGATATTGTCATTGATTTCTTTGCTGTTATATGAACGGGCATTCAATATTCTTCCACTCAAATCAATGACTTCAATCTGTAATGGAAGGGTTTTTACGCCTGAAATACTGATGGCCAATTCTTCTTTAGCAGGATTTGGATAAATTGTTGTTAATACACCAGCTAATTCATTTTCATTGATACTCGTTGGGTTGTAAACCACAACTGATCTAGTTGCGTTTACTCTGTTTCCACTTAAATCAGCTACCGAATATAATATTCCATAGGTATTTGCTCTTGAAGAATCTACAAAACTTGTAACTGTTACTTTTGCACTTAAATCTCCATCTACATCATCTAAAGCAGTAAATCCTGGATCTTCATAGCTCATGTTCAATTTCAAAGAATCAGGATTGTTGCCCAATAAGGTTAAGCTAGGCGCAAAATCTAAATCATTGCTGTCTCTTGGTTGTAATTTCCAATTGCTGAAACTGTAATGCAAAACACCACGTAATCTTCTCATGTACTGTTTTGCTTTTAAATTTTGGTTCAACAAATCTGGCAAAACAGAAGACATGTCATCAACTCTTAAACCAACAGTAGCAGTGCTGTCTTGGTTCACTAAAAACTCACCATAATTGTTTGCGCCATCGGCATTGGTATTTACAATGTATACGCTATCAAATGAAACCAACATGCCCTCAAAAGCATTCAGTTTCCATCTGTTTGATGATGATGCATTCAATGCTGCGATATCACTAATTTGAATATCAGATTTGAATGCTGGCAATGCGTTGCCTGAAGACACCACTGTTCCAAAAACTGAGTTTAAAGTGGTTAATCCCGAAGTTTCTTGAACTCTAGCAGAAGTAATGCTTACTTCATCTCCAACTTTCCAAGTGCCAGTTCCATCATTTGTATTTCTATTTACAACGATTGCGCTGTTTGAGTCTGTTGCATTTTTAGTTTGAAGCGTTAAGATATTGTAAGATTGTTGAGCCATATTGGTTGAAGTAACAATGGCATTCACAGAAATATTGATCAATGAATCACCACTCCAGATACTTCCGTTTTTGCTATTGATGCTGAATTGTAAATCTTTGATGGTTTTAGGCCCTCCATCCTTTACCAGATAAGCACTGTTTGTAGCCAATGAATCAGGACTGTTTTGGTAAACACCATTGATATCCGTCATTCTGATAAAATATTTCACAATACTTCCATTTGGCAAAGCTGGTACATTGCCAGTCCAAGTCATGGTATCATTTGGCAAAGAATTTCTGCTAAGTGTTACACTTGAGAATTGAGTCGTATTTAACCCAGCTGCATAAAACACCTCTACTTTGCGCACAGGAAAATCACCTTGAGTAACTTTAGCAGTAAAAGTTACAGGAGTTGTTGAAGTAGCAACAGCTGGCATTCTGGTTTTAGAAGCCAATGTTGGAGGCATATAACTTACTGCACCTAAATCTGAAGGCGTTAATGGAGCCAATACATAACGATATTCACCTGCAATTAATGAGTGAATGACTACACCTCTGATATAGGACAATTTAGTACCAATGATAGGAGGTGTGAAACGATTGGCAGGCAATGAATCTTCTGAATTGTTATCATTTCTGTACCAACCAGAAAAATCATTGATATCTATTGCATTGCCATTTGCATCAGCTACAGACCAAGTCCAACGAGAACCATTTACTGATCTAGTGAATACAGATACATTTTTCAATTCTACATAAGCGCCTTCATATTTTTCAGTAATTGAAGGATTCGCTACTTGACCAATATTGGCATTTCCGGTCATCAATGAATCTACTGTTAATGTAATTGGTGTGATTTTATGTGGATTCACATCTAAAATTTCAACCCCATTGTCCCAATTGGCGTTTGCTTTGATGACATTGATTTGGGTATGACCTAATTTAGAACCTGCAGGAGGAGAAGATCCTCTAAATTGCTTTAATAAACCGGTTACTCTTACTTTGGTTCCAGGCCTGAGGTTATCGTAAAATGAATTGTCGTTTACCAATTGAGTAAGTGTTGTACCCATACCAGCTGGGTCACACATCAATTCAACACCACCCCAAGGGCCAACATTGGTATCAGCTACAATTACGGTAGCTCTTCTAGACTTGGTGGTTGACAAACCGTATAATCTTGGGTCAAATAAAACATATCCTTCAAAACGAATGGTATCTCTGTACTTTGCACTTTGAAGCGTTGGATTTACATAATCTGATGAGTCGTTTGGAGGTGTTGCAGACAATTTTGAATTGCTTACAAATTGAACATCACGCAATGGAATAATTGGATAAGGATTTTGCGCATTTAACAGGCTTAGCATGCCTGAGAATACTAAAAATAGTAAAAGTTTTTTCATGTTTTAATTGCCATTTAGCAAACAAAACTAAAGATTGTTCAGTGAAAAACAATCTGTTTTGAATAGGGAATCAAAACATTACATAAAATTTATATGAACTACTTGATGATGGCAAAACTACCCGATTGAATAGTACCTGAATTTAAATCCTTCACTGTGTAAAGATAAACACCTGTTGCTATTTGTGTTTTGCTGTCATTGAGTAAATCCCAGGCATGTTCTCCACCACTGGTAACTGTTTTTTTACTGTCACCAAAATTGTTGAACCACCTGATATCATCACCATTATAGGTATCTGATTGGTGCTGAATGGTATTGATGACATCGCCACTCGCAGAATAAATCACAATTTCGGCTGTTGCTGGCAAATTATAAAACACCAATTTACGAAGCCTTGTATTTTCACCATCCCAAGCGGCTTTTGTATTGTAAGGATTAGGATATACCCCTACTTTGTTTTCATTGCCATCAAAGTTATTGGTTTGTTTACCTGCAAATGCTCTGTATTCGCTTTCGATAAACGAAGATTCTTGAGATTCAATTCCCAATGCCTTGTCCCCTTCGTCAAATGCAGTCACCATTACCAAATATTGCCAACCATTATTGATGTTGTTAAAGGTATATTTATAAAAATAATTGGTTGTATCACCTTCAAATTTTGTGGGATTGTCTAATTGAATCATTTTAAGACCATTGTTGAAACCTATTTCATTTCCAACTTTGTCCCACTGGCCTATTAAATTGGCTTTGCCCAATAAATCGGTTCCTAAATCATTTCCAATATTGGTTCTATACAACCTGTAACCTTCAAAATCTTTCTTTCTACTGATTGGGTCAACTGAATTTTCGGAATGTTTGTCCCAGTATACTTCAATTTTACTTTCACTGGTAACTATTTTGATATGGGGTGAGTGAGGAGGCTCAGGTAAAACATAACGGTCTAATTTGCCATTGTTGTTCAAATCTAGTTCTGGCCTAAAAACTCCATTTTCATCTTGGTCTTCCCCTAAATAGGTTGAGCGTGTTCTACTCAAATGTTCAATTAAATCTGTTTCAGATTCGGGCGAAGTGATGATATTGGCACTTCCCTGAGGCAAATAACTCAAAGGCCCTTTTTGAGCGGCGCATACAAACGCAACTGTAAAGGTAAATTTTTCGCCTGGGTTCACACGAATCAGTGGACCTGCTGAAAGCAATTGCAGCCAATTTGCAGGTGGCCCTAAAATTGGCCCGTTTGCTCCATATAAGTTAACTGAATCAGTACTATTGGCTAATTTTAAAAATCTTTCTTGGTCTGATGCGGGGCTGTTCCAAGGAGCAGCAACTGAATTAAAATTCCAGAAATTGTAATTTACACTTGGCTTTGGATAGCCCAATGCTATGAATGTATCTGGCTTATTCGGATTAAAAAACAGGCCCTTCCAATCAATTCCTAAAAACTGAATGGCACCATAAGACTGTGTTGAGGCTATATCGTCTCCAAAACTTTGGTACGAGTAAATTGTGTTTAATTTTTTATTGATCCCATTTCTTCCTTTGTTGAAAAAACTGGTACTGGCATCTCTGGTTACATTTACATTTCTAACAACCAAATCGCTGAAAATACCCAAATACACCGAATCCCATCTTTGGTTTGATTGGTTTGTAATTTCATAATTGGCAATCACAAAATAATCTGCAAACGAGTAATTCCAAGCATAGGTTTCAAGTTTGCAAACTGCCTTTAATGGATTTTGATGACCATTGATAGGAAAACTTGTACCAGGAATTACCACAAAACTATCAGAAAAATTCATTACAAAATCTTGGTGTGATACAGCAGAGCTGGTGAAATTAGAACTTGAAGGCAATTTTGAACGTTCTGTTATTGTTGAAGTTGGGGTAAACTCAAAACCGCTTCCTCCTGGGGTATAACCAGCTGATGCATCTACTGAGCTAGAACTGACACGTACTTGGCCATCTACATAAGCTCCTATCCAAAGTCCTGCTTCAAATAAATGCTCAACACCACTTCCTTTTGGAAAACACATTGAGGAAGGACCTTGCGTATTTGACCTTACATCAGGCTTGCCAAAGGTTGCATAATTGTTAATTGTCAAAGCCAATCTACCCGCACTGGTTGTTTTTCTTTGCGAACTAACCTGTGCTGATAAATGTAAAAAGCTGATACATACAAGAAATAAAATACCTGACTTGTAGAAGAGGTGTTTTAATGTCATAAGAACAATATTAATCCAATGCAAGAAAGTAAATCTTGGGCTGAACTAAAAGTTAAATCACATCAAACTGTGAATTAAAATTAGTCTGTTTATATCCAAGGAAATAGAAAAGGTATAAAAGCGCCTTGTCTAAGAAATCTCAAAAAACTTATGTTGAAAACAATTAACTCAAAATCAACAAATAAGATAAATAAAAAAGTACTTACACACAACTTATTCAGATATTAAAAAAAATGTGGATAGATTTATAATCCATCAAATTGTAGCATGAGCAACTTATTTTTACAATCTATTGGAACGAAACATGGAAGACAATTACAAACAAGATATTCGAAAAAAGAGAAGTTTACCTAAAAGTATTTTACCTGAAGGGGGAAAATTGCCACCGCAAGCTTTGGAATTAGAAGAGGCGGTATTAGGAGCGCTTATGTTAGAGAAACATGCCATTACGGTAGTGGCGGAAATTCTAAGTCCAGCCAGTTTTTACAAAGACAACAACAATTTAATATACCAAGCTATTGTTGATTTATTTAGCAACGCAGAGCCTATTGATATTTTAACAGTTACTGCTGAATTAAGAAAAAAAGGACAACTAGAAATAGTGGGTGGAGCGTATTATATTACTATGCTCACCAACCGGGTTGCTTCTGCTGCTAATATTGAAGCTCATGCCCGCATCATTGCAGAAAAATTCTTGCAAAGAGAATTGATTCGCATTGCTGGAGAAATTCAGAATGAAGCCTTCGAAGACAGTTCTGATGCCTTTAAATTATTGGACTCAGCAGAGAAAAAATTATTTGAATTGTCTCAAGGGAATATCAAACGCTCTTACTTGAATATCAACTCAGTTGTTAAGCAAACATTAAAAGATATTGAAGATTTAAAGCAGCAATCGGGAAAATATACCGGTATACCTTCTGGGTTCACCAAATTAGATAAACTAACAGGTGGTTTTCAGCGCTCCGATTTAATTATAGTTGCAGCCAGACCTGGTATGGGTAAAACAGCTTTTGCGTTGAGTGTTGCCAGAAATGCTTCATTTGAAGGCCTAGGTGAAAATCAAAAACCAAGAGCAGTGGCCATTTTCTCTCTTGAAATGGGCAACAAACAGATGGTAAGTAGGATGATCAGTTCCGAAGCTGAAATTTCTGGGCATAAATTAAGAACAGGAGAATTGAGAGATTATGAATGGGAACAATTGAATGCCAAAATTGCCAGTTTAAGTGAGGCGCCTATTTTTATTGACGATACCCCTGCCCTTTCTGTATTTGAATTGAGAGCAAAATGTAGAAGATTGAAACAACAAAATGACATCTCTATGATTTTGATTGACTATTTACAGTTGATGAGAGGAGATGATACCGGCAATAAAAATGGAAACAGGGAACAAGAAGTGAGTTATATTTCTAGGTCTTTGAAAGCACTTGCCAAAGAATTAGACGTACCCGTGATTGCGCTTTCTCAGTTGAGTCGTCAAACAGAAAGAAGATCAAACTCAAACAGACCTATGTTATCAGATTTAAGGGAATCGGGTTCAATTGAGCAAGATGCAGATATGGTAATGTTTATTTATAGACCTGAATACTACAACATTACTGAATGGGAAGAGGGCGATCCAACAACTGGACAAGCAGAAGTAATGATTGCCAAAAATAGACATGGTGCTATTGAAAATATCCGTTTAAGGTTCTTGAAAGACTATACCAAATTCACTGATTTGAACGAAGACCGATACGGTTTTGATTCGCCTGGTTCCAACGATTCTATGGGCACAATTACCAAGAGTTCCAGATTGAATGATTGGAGTGTGGATGATGATGAGCCAGAAGACGATTCGAAAATACCTCCTATTGCTCCTTTTTAATCAAATTCTATTTCCGATAACAAAGACCTAAATTCATTCAAAGTTTTTAGGTCTTTTTTTTCTTTTAATATGGCAATTCCTTGATTGAGCAGTTGCATGGCTTCTTCATGATGATGAAGTGTATAAGCTATTTTTGCCAACTGATACCTTGCTGGAATATGCATTGGATTGATTTCAATACATTTTTGAAAAAAGGATTGCGCTTTTTGTAAATTTTCTGAAGCCAGTTCTTCCATTGCTATGGCAAAATTTAAAAAGTCATCATCGGGGTTTTCTGCAAGCATACCAAGCAATTTGGTTTTTCTTTCGAGATTGAACGGGTTCATCAATTGTAAAATTTCAAGTTCAAAGATGAATATTTTTACAATTGGGGACAAGATGGTTACTCAAATTGGAAAAAATTCAATTATTTGCAGGATATTTCAACTTTAAAATTTCTGAATCGATTATATGAAAATCTTAGTTTGTATTAGTAACGTACCTGACACTACAACCAAAGTTACATTTATTGACAATGACACCAAATTCAATACGGCTGGCGTTCAATATATCATCAACCCATACGATGAATTGGCTTTGACAAAAGCACTTGAAATATCTGAAAAACTAGGTGGAACAGTTACCGTTATTCATGTTGGATTAGCTGATAGTGAAGCGAGTATCAGAAAGGCCTTGGCCATCGGAGCGAATGATGCAGTTAGAATTAATGCTTCAGCAAACGATGCCTCATTTGTTGCAGAACAAATTGCAAATTATGCTGCTGCTCAAAACTTCGATTTGATTTTTACTGGCAGAGAAAGTATTGACTACAATGGTGGAATGGTTTGTGGTTTGTTGGCAGCAAAATTAAAAATGCCAAGTGTGCAAGTAATTACCAGCATTGAAATTGATGGCGGTAAAGCAATCATGGATAGAGATATAGATGGCGGTAAAGAAAAGGTGAGTTGTGTATTGCCATTGGTAGTGAGTGCTCAAAAAGAATTGACTGAACCAAGAATTCCAAATATGAGAGGCATTATGGCAGCAAGAACAAAACCGCTTCAAGTAATTGAACCAACTTCAACAACTGGTTTATCAGAAACAATTGCATATCAATTACCAGCAGCAAAAGGTGCTTGCAAAATGATTGACCCAAGCAATGCTGCTGAACTCATTAAATTGTTGCACGAAGAAGTAAAAGTGATCTAACATGAAATCGCTTGTATGCTTACTTTTTTTTCTTTTCATTGGCATTTTTGCATTTGCCCAAGAGCTTGTTTTTAAAAACAGCAATGGCAAAAGTATTCACTTGAAAAAAGGCGACCAATTCTCTGTTTTTTACAAAGGATATTTAGGACAAAAACAATACAGCAATACCGATTTTCTTTACCATACAGATAGCAGTATCATTGTTGGTGTTGGCGCAAAATTAATCAACCCTAAAGTAGCTGATTACCTCTTAATGAAAGGCCAGTTACAAAAAGAAATTCTATTCAAAGATATCATTGCTTTTAGAAGAATTTCAGCAGGGAGAAAATTGTTAAAATCTACTTTAAATATTGTTGCCATTACAAGCTATGCTTTTGCATTGTCTGAAATGAGTGTCAAAGAAAATTTAAATTATGGCCAAACCTTGCTCTATTCAATAGCAGGAGGAATTGGAATCTCACTCATCATCAATTTAGCTTTGCCTGAAAACCCAAAATACAAAATGGAAGATGGGTGGCAAGTTCAACCTTAAAAAAATAATTTATTAGATATGTCAGTTATTGTATTTGCAGAAAACAGTGAAGGTCTTTTTAAAAAATCAAGTTTAGAGGCCGTTTATTATGCCCATGAATTAAGTAAACTAGTTCAACAAAATTGTATTGCAGTTTCTATTGGAAACGTCAATGAAGAACAATTAAATGTATTAGCAGCCTATGGTGCAGACCATATTTTAGCTTATGACCAAGCAGACACAGCTGTTTTTAATTCAGAATTGTATGCTGAAATTATTGCTGCTTCAGTACAACAACAAAATGCAAAACATGTGGTATTTGCAAATACGTATGCAGGAAAATTAATTGCACCAAGGGTTGCTGGTACTACAAATGCTGCAATGGCAAGTGGTGTCATTAGTTTACCCAATTTGAGTAATGGTTTTGTGGTGAGTCGTTCTGTATTTTCTGGAAAAGCAATTGCCAATGTAAATTTAAGTTCAGAAATAAAAGTGGTTTCTATTGCTCCAAATACATTTTCAATCAACGAAGTAAATAAAGCTGTTAAAATTGAAAAAGCTGAGGCTGGAATTGCTGCTGATATTGCAAAAACCACTTCAATAGAAATATCAAAACAAGTTGGGAAAATTGCCTTGACAGAGGCTGAACTAGTTGTTAGTGCAGGACGTGGAATGAAGGGTCCTGAAAACTGGGGAATGGTTGAAAATTTAGCCGATATATTAGGTGCTGCAACTGCTTGTTCTAAACCGGTAAGCGACATGCATTGGAGACCACATAGCGAACACGTTGGACAAACTGGCATCACCATCAAACCAAATTTGTACATAGCAATAGGTATATCAGGAGCCATTCAACATTTAGCAGGTGTAAGTTCTTCTAAAGTAATCGTAGCTATCAACAAAGATCCTGAAGCACCCTTTTTCAAAGCTGCCGATTATGGAATTGTAGGAGATGCGTTTGAAGTATTGCCTCAATTGATTGACGCTGCTAAGACACTTCGTTCTAATTAAATTGTAAGGATTGATGGGAAGGGTAAAACTTTTAATTTCAGGTTTAAGTACAGGCCAAAGCAGTGGGTCTTATACCCTTATTTTAAGCGAAGAAAATGGGAAAAGGAAATTGCCCATAGTCATTGGAAGTTTTGAAGCGCAGGCTATTGCCATTGAAATTGAAAAAATTGCCCCTTTCAGACCCATGACACATGATTTATTTGTGAACTTCTGTAAAGCATTTGACATCATTGTTCACGAGGTGGTCATATTTAATTTACACGAAGGTGTTTTCCATGCAAAACTTATTTGCGAACAGCAAGGCGAAATAAGAGAAATAGATGCGCGCACATCAGATGCAATTGCTATTGCAGTCCGTTTCAAATGTCCTATCTTTACTTTCTCTGAAATAATGGATATAGCGGGTATTGATTTCAACGAGGACGACCAAGACGAAGAAATAGAGGAAATGGAGCTTGATGAAGAAATCGATTTAGAGGATATTTTACTGAATACCGATAATGACATTGAATTCGAAGTTGGAAAATCTTCGGGCAGCGGCAACAATCAAAAATTTAAAAAATATAGCCTTCAACAATTACATGAACTTTTAGAAAAAGCCATTGAACAAGAAGAATACAATTTTGCTGTTCAAATAAGAGACGAAATAAACAAGAGAACCACATAATATGGAAAGATTTACAGGTATTATAGGGATAGCCTTGTTGTTAGGTATCGCTTTTTTATGCTCTAACAATAGAAAAGCCATCAATTATAGATTGGTAGCGAGTGGGCTATTGTTACAATTGGCCTTGGCTGTTTTCATTTTAAAAACTACTATTGGTCAAAACCTTTTTTCATGGGTAGGAAGCAAAATAGAACAACTCTTACAACTTGCAGATCAAGGTGGTGAATTTGTATTTGGCGGCTTGATAAAACCTGAATTGCTGAAACCCATTTTTGGAGACCGATACAGTTTCTTGTTCATGTTTAAAATCATACCTACCATCATTTTTGTGGCGGTATTAGTAAACATTGCCTACCATATTGGTTTGATGCAAAAAATTGTTTCATTTTTAGCAGGTTTAGTACATAGGCTTATGCGAGTAAGTGGCAGTGAAGCCTTATCAAATGTGGCGAGTGCATTTGTAGGCCAAGTAGAGGCTCAAATTATGATCAAGCCCTATATCAATACCATGACCAAAAGCGAATTATTGGCAAGTATGAGTGGGAGCATGGCAACTATTGCTGGAGGTGTAATGGCAGTGTATATTTCAATGGGGGTACCTGCCCCGTATTTACTTGCTGCCAGTATTATGGCTGCGCCAGGCGCATTGGTGATTTCTAAAATTGTTTGGCCAGAAACCGAAGAATCCCCAACCAAGGGCAATATCAAATTAGAGGTTAAACAAGCGCATGTTAATTTATTGGATGCCATTTCTCATGGAGCCTCCGATGGTTTAAAAGTTGGCTTGAATGTAGTGGCTATGTTAATTGGTTTTATCGCATTGATAGCATTGGTTGATGTGTTTCTTTTGAAATTTGGTTCTATACTCGTCATGATTGGCTTGAGTCCTGAAAATATTGGCATTGATTTGAACCAAATGAGCCTCGATAAAATTTTCGGTTTAGTGTTTTCTGGCCTGGCTTGGACCATGGGAGTTCCTTCTTCGGATACGGTAGTTGCCGGTTCGTTGATGGGCACTAAAATGGTCATCAACGAATTTGTTGCTTATTCAAAACTTTCTCCTATGATTGCGGGCAATTTATTACAAGCCAAATCTGTCATGATCATCAGTTTTGCCTTGTGTGGATTTGCCAATTTTAGTTCAATCGCTATTCAAGTTGGAGGTATTGGGGAATTGGCACCTTCAAGAAGAGCAGACTTAGCCAAATTAGGTTTCAAAGCTTTGATGATTGGGACGATGGCATCTTATTTAAGTGCTACCATTGCTGGTATTTTATTTTAGTTGATTGCATTTAAATTTACCTGCATTTAAACCACTGATCAAAGAAGGTGCAAAAGGCCCCTTAATTTTTGATCCTGTTCGGATGAAATGGGTGAATTTGAGCAATGAGGAATGGGTGAGACAGCACTTACTCAACTATTTGATTGTGGAACTGAAAATTTCTAAAAATCATATCGCAGTTGAAAGACTTATTGAATTTAATGCAAGAAAAAAACGCTTTGATATTTGTGTTTTCAATACAGAGGCGAAACCACTTCTTCTGATTGAATGTAAAGCCTTTGATGTGGCATTGAAACAGGAAAGCATCGAACAAATTTTAACTTATCACCAAAGTATTCCTGTTTCAAATTTATGGATATCCAATGGACTCAAGCACTTCTCATTTCAGCTAAACCAAACAGGTGAATTTGAATTCAAATCAGAAGATTTGATACTGTAAACTCGATAATTTTCGTTTAAATTGTGCGTATGTTCAAAAACACAAATTATTTTAAGCACGAAACAGCAATTGTAGATGAGGCATCTGAAATTGGAGCGAATACCAAAATTTGGCATTTTTCTCATGTCATGTCTAACTCTAAAATCGGAGACAATTGTGTACTTGGACAAAATGTGTTGGTTGCGCCAAAAGTTCAATTAGGCAATGGGGTAAAAGTTCAAAACAATGTGAGTATTTATACTGGTGTCATTTGTGAAGATGATGTTTTCCTCGGCCCCAGTATGGTTTTTACCAATGTCATCAACCCCAGAAGTTTTATAGAAAGAAAAGATGAATTTAAAGCAACTGAAATTAGAAAAGGGGCAAGTATAGGTGCAAATGCAACCATTTTATGTGGCATTGAAATTGGCGCATACGCCATGATTGGTGCTGGAGCTGTTGTAACAAAATCCGTTCCAGCCTATGCGCTATTAGTTGGCAATCCTGCGAAACAAATTGGATGGGTTTCAAAAGCGGGTATTCGTTTACATTTTGATGAAAATGGTAATGCTTTTTGCAATCAATCAAACGAACACTACCGTTTAGAAAACAATACATTGATTATCATCTAAATTTGAACATGCCAATTTCATTTTTTGAACTCAACAGACAAAATCAAAGTTTACAAACTGAGCTTTCAGAGGCCATTCAATCTGTTATTGACAAAGGTCAATTTATCAGAGGAAAAGAAATTGAACAGTTTGAAAACCAATTGGCAAAATACTTAAATGTAAAACATGTCATCAGTTGTGGCAACGGTACTGATGCCTTACAGATTGCACTCATGTCTTTGCAATTGAAACCAGGTGATGAGGTGATTGTTCCTGCATTTACTTATATAGCCAGTATTGAGGTAATTGTATTGTTAGGATTGACACCAGTTTTGGCAGATATTGAATATGATTCGCTGAATATCAGTATTGAAAGTGTAAAGTCTTGTATAGGCCCAAAAACCAAAGCCATTTTACCAGTTCATCTGTTTGGTCAATGCGCCAATATGGAAGGCATTTTAGCGCTTGCAAAACAATACCATTTGGCGGTTATAGAAGACAATGCTCAATCACTTGGTGCTGAATTTAAATTCAATAATGGAGAAAGTGCTTTTGCCGGCTGCATGGGCCATATTGGAACTACCTCATTTTTCCCATCAAAAAACCTGAGTTGTTTTGGGGATGGTGGCGCTCTTTTTACAAACAATGATGATTTGGCAAAAAAAATCAGAATGATTGCCAATCACGGACAAATAGCGCAATACAAGCACGAATTAATTGGGGTTAATTCAAGATTAGATACTTTACAAGCTGCTATTTTAGAAGTTAAACTTATGCATTTGGCTTCATTTCAGTCTAAAAGAATTGCCAATGCAAAATTATATCTTGAATTACTAAGTGGAATAGAGGGAATTGAACTGCCTGTAAAATCTGCTTTTAGTACGCATGTTTACAACCAATTTGTACTGCGCATTAAAAATGGCAAAAGAGATTTGCTAAAATCTGAATTAGCTAAAAATGGAATTCCTACGATGGTTTATTATCCAAAATTGGTGAATGAACAGGCTGCCTATTTGAACAAATGTATTCAGAGAACAAGTCTAAATATAGCCGAACAAACCTGCAAAGAAGTTATTGCATTGCCTATTTACCCTGAATTAAAAAAGGAAGAAATCACAGATACAATAAATCAGTTAGAATTGACGCTTAAATCAATTTAGAACCTGCTGCAATGACTGATGATTTTTTGAAATGATGTTTCCCATTGATGACACATAAAGGCCCTATCAATACCGCTGATTCAAGCGAAATTTTACCATTCAAAACACTAGAATGCATGATCATACAGTGCTCGAGAACAATTGAATCATGTCCAATGACAGCGTTTACATGTATAATTACGTTAGAACCGACTTTGGCATTTGGACCAATATAGGCGTTATTGAAAATCAAAATCCCTGAATGGGGTTCTATCATTGAAGATTGACTTAATTGCACATTTGGATGAATCAAATTGACCAATTCCTTTTTGTTTTCTTGCAATAACTTAAATATTTTTTCCCTTATACTCGGGTTGCCAATTGCAACAACAAAATGAACATTTGACAAATGAATACAATCTTGCAATGTTCCTAAAATCTCGAAACCATTGATGGAGAACCCTTTTGGGAGTGCATCATCAGCAAAGCCAATGATTTCAAATTGGGCTTCTATGCTATTGATACAATTAACTAAGTCAATAACTTCTCGGCCTAATCCACCTGCTCCAATAATGACTATTCTATTTATGATTGATTGTTTAAGCATGATAACATAGAATTTGCAAGTTGAACATTGATACGCTCTCTTTTAAATGATGATATAAAATTATTTCTTTGAACTTTTTGGTATTGGTATCCTTTTAATTTGTTCACAAACTGATCAGGCTTACAAGGCTCAAATAAGATTAAATTTTCTACATTTTCATTTAAAAATTTTGCTGCATAGCCTCCAACCCCGGCAATGATTGGTTTTTGTAGTGCTGCCAATTCAAATATTTTTGAAGGCAATACTTTTTTAAATGCAGGATAATCATTCAAATGAATGAAAAAGAAATCTGCATCTTGGTAAGCTTTTAACAAATCTTTTCTTGGAATTGGCTTTTTGATTTGAATATTTTTCACATTCAACTGTTCAAGCTTTTCTTCGAGTAAATGTTTGCAGCCGCCATCTCCATAGATTATAAAATTATAATCACTTCCAAGATGCGCTGCTGCATATGGCAAAACTTCATGTAAACCTTGTCCTTCGCCTATATTCCCAGCGTATAAAATTGTATAAGGTTTTTGGGCAATTTGGGTATCTATTAAACCCAGTTCAATAAATTCAGCATCAATTCCATGTGAGTAAAACGAATAAGTTGGATTTGGATATTTTGATTTAAAGTAAGATTCAAATCCTTGTGAAATTAAATTGATATGATTGGCCTTTTTAAAACTATGTTTTTCTAAAAGTTGTAAGCTTGGAATCAAAAATAGTTTAATCAATTTAGGGATACTTACATCCTTCATGGTATCAGAAAAAATATCTCTGATATCTAAATAGAGTTTACATTTATTTTCGGTTGCAATCAAGCGTGCTAAAAAAGCAGTAAACAAGCGTGAAGAGGAAGCAATGACCAAATCGTATTTTTTACCCTTTGTATGTTTTCTGACAAATTTATAATAGGCAATAAAAGAAAATATTTGGTCTAAAAATCCACTTTTATGCTTAGGAATCTGTGCCCTTCGAATGGTTAAATTGTCAATAATTTCAAATTCTTCAGCACCCATTTCAAAACTATTGTACCTGTTTGGCAGTGTGGTTAACAACTCAATACTTATATTTTGGTCTTTCGATTGTTTTGCCAATTCATGAACCAAAGGTGAATTTCTAAAAGAACCTGCACATAAATCTGGTTCAAAATAAAAACTTAAATACAAAATTTTACTGTTCATGGTTAATTGATAAAGAGGTGAGCAATAAATTGTCAAAATGAACTACAGCGCTCATTGCTAATTTTGTTTTGTTAAATCCTTCAGCAAATTCATAGGAGTTTAGTTCTATTTTCAAAGCACCTTCAAATTTCAAATTTGCAATTTCGGAATGAATCAAAGCTTCTTTTTCATTTAATGTAATTTGTACTTCAGGATGAAAGTGAAAATAAGCGATACATGAATCTAATTTTCGATTGGCTTTTACTTCGTCTGTAATGGTAAGATTTTGCCCTAAATTGATACTTCTTTTTAAGGACCAAACACCTTGGTCTGAATAGGCATTGTGGGTAACTACAAGCTCATTGCTTTCTTCTTTTAGTATTTTCACTTTGGGTCGTTTACCAACCCTGAATGCACCCCAAACATCAGCAGAATTGATTTGGTTAACCACTACAACATTATGAGATGATGAAGCCCTTTCTATTGCTCTTCTTTTGTCTGCTTGATAAGTAGAAGTACCTGTTTCAACTAAAAATGGTTCATGATTCACATAACAAACAAAACTGGTAGAATCGGCATGCGCATGACCTGGTTGATAATCTGGTGCAATACCTTCTACATCCATCACTAGTTCATAATTATCTGAAAGTAATTTTCTGTAACCACATTCTTTTAATTGAATTGGCAATGGTTTAATTCCAAGATTTGATGCATAATGAATGAGCTGTTTA